>Ga0326727_10003782_pt1 | contig 47454 bp, 41 predicted proteins | sample MB2enrmetagenome_FD_207643 | JGI IMG/M metagenome (GOLD analysis project Ga0326727, IMG submission 207643) | Lab enriched peat soil microbial communities from McLean, Ithaca, NY, United States - MB29MY | ecosystem: Environmental > Terrestrial > Soil > Wetlands > Peat | place: USA: New York... | reverse complement strand
CCACAACCCAACATCTACAGCTACAGCGGTCATCCCGCTCTCGCTGCAACCCCTTAACCGCGACATTTCATCGTTGCAGTTAATACGACATTTCTTGGTTGCAACTACACCGGCGCGGGGGAAATGGCGATTTAGGGGAAGTGCCCAGCTTGCAGACACGCACGTCTGGGGCGCACGGCCAACGCTGACGGGGAGCGACCGGTTCCGGGAGTGATTCAAGGCCTGCCGCCAGGGTTCCAGGTGGGCTTCCAGTCGGAGCCGGCAAGCCATTCGACGGCAGAGATCATCGACTGGATGGCGTGGGCGAGATGGTCGAAGTCGATGTGAGCGAGATCGTCGGTGGGCCGGTGGTAGTGGGCGCCGAGTCCGTAGCTGGAAACGGTTTGAGCGACGATGCCGCGGCGGGCAAGGTTGAAATTGTCGGAGCGCTGGAAGAAGTGCTCGGCGGGATGCGGATCGGGGACGAGCGGCGCGCCGTGTTTGGCAAGCGTGGGGCCGAGATCGGTGCGTTCCCATCCGGTAAGCCAAAGCTGGCCGGGACGGATGGCGCGGTCGGGTTGGCCGATCATCTCGAACTCGAGATTGGCAACGATGGATGAGAGCGGCGCGGGCGGATGGCCGAGAAAATATTCGTCTCCCTGACCGCCGGTTTCCTCGCTGCCGAAGCAGACGAAGACGATGGTGCGGCGGGGACGGGTGGGAAGCGATCCGAGGGCGCGGGCGAGTTCGAGGACCGCGGTGGTGCCGCTGGCATCGTCGTCGGCTCCGTGGTAAATGACCTCACCGGCGGCGGTAGGGCGCGTGCCAAGGTGATCGAGGTGAGAGCTGAGCAGGATGGTCTGCTGGGCGAGCGCGGGATCGGCGCCACGGAGCAGGCCGACGGCGTTGTAAGTGGTGGCGCCGGAGCGGAGCGGGACGAGTTGGACCTGGGCGGCATCGAGTCCGAAGGACTGGAATTGGGAGACGACGTAGGTGGCGGCGACCTGTTCGTCGTGGGTGGCGCTGCCGCGTCCGCGCAGTGCGTCAGAGGCGAGGAATGACATTTCGGCTCCGACGTGGGCGGAGATGCCAGGTTGGGTTTGGGCGAAAAGCAGGGCGGTGGAGAGCAGGACGAGGATGGCGAGGTGGCGGCGCATGGCTGATTGTAAAGGGCGGCGCGGCGGGATGGGGCGAACGGAAGCTGGGTGCAGTTTCCAGGTAGCCTGTGATGCGACCGGAACAGCGCCGAGCGCGCGGGAAATCCTTGTTACAAGCCGACTTGGCGGTACCTAATGACGCGAACGCGCGCCCTACAGCCACAGATAATTGGCTTTGGCAAATTCCTCACCTAGCGTTTGGATGACCGTCAATCTCATGAGCCAGTCCGCTTCCGTGGCGCTGCGGCCTGGATTGTTCTTCGACTTGAAATCGGACAAATCAAAGCCGTCCATTTCAAGCAAGAACTTCGGCAGCAGGATGATTTTTACCCCGGATATATAGAGATCTTTGAAATACTCCTTGTCCTCGTCCGTGAAATCGGGTGCCAGGGTGCAAAAACAGATGTATGCTTTTGTCTGCAATCCGAACGCTTTCAGCTTCGCGCGCTCCGAGGCATCCAGCTCCGCACCCGACTTCGCTTCACCGAAAATCATGTCTACGCCTGGGCGCATCATCTCACTCGCAATGATCGCGAAGTCCATCTCTTTCTGTTCGTTGTTGAGCGTGTATGTAAATGACGGCGCGTACTGCATGTTGTAGAAGTGGTTGATCTCCTGAAAGAACGCCAGCGCCAGCAAGATAGTGATGTTACCGTCGAGCTTGTTCGAGCTGCGGAACAAGCCATCCGAAGAGAAGTACCATTCATGCTCGTGGATGTGCGGTGTTTTCTCCCGCGAGAAGCATGATTTGCAGTTGTATTCTTCTGCAAACTCAGTTGTCGCATACCAGCGCTCGCGCCGGCAGGCCGTGCATTTGAACTTCAGCCCTACCCGGAACACCTTCGAGTCGACAGCACTTTTCAAAAGCCGATCAACATGCTCACCCTTCTGTGGCTGCGTGGCGGGCTTTCCATACAGTTTGAAGTCTTTCAGGGCCCTCATCACCGCTAGACTCACATGCTTCACGGTGCGCAGCTCGCCCCTTCCCATCTCGTCAAGTGTGTCGCGGATCGCGGAGTTCTGAAATATCTCGCAGGTGTGAAGCGTTTCCATCATGTCGATGATCCGCACGAGCGCTAAGCCAGGAGAACTTGTCTCCAGATATTTCACTCCCACGCCTTCAAGAAACGACTTGACCACCTGGATCGCGTTGATAGGCGAAATCCGGACATGGCTCGAATCTCCATCATGCCGGGTGACGATCCCGTTCCGCGAAACGCGACCGGCATCCATTTGAGAACCAAAGCCGACATAACGTGAAACCAGGACGTCACATCCCGAGTTGAGCCACGGCAAGCGGTAACAAGCCTTCGGATCACGGAATGCTTGAAGCTCCAGGTCCATCGACCAGTGCGAGAAGTGATCCCGCTGGCCGAGGAATGAAGGTTTCGGGCCATCGATCCTACCACCGCCATCGATTAGGATGCCTTGTGCGTTGCTCTCAAAGCATCTCAGAGGTTCTATCTCAAGTTCATCCGCGGCACCGTAGTTGCCACGGTGATACTCAGGGACCCATCCCATAATCCCGATCCGGCTCCGCGTCAGGTTCTCTTCGGTAATCCAGCGCCGCACTTCTTCAGCCTGCGCGTCGGTGATGCTGGCGCCTTTAATGACGGTCAAGAAGTCGAAATGGGCTGGATTAGTCGGATAACTTGCCGCCTCGCAAAAGTCTTCGATCGGTACGCGATAATCTCCATAGTCCTGCATCGTCAATGCGAACAGGGTCATCCCAGAAGCGCGCAGATTCCAGTAGTCAACTACATCGAACGGGTCTTCGGGATTGAGGACGAAGAACGCATGCGACCGGGTCTGCCGGGATGCATTGCAATACGCGCCTGTCAAGCCGAGCGGGGTCTGAAAATCGCCGGGCCAATTTCTGGCGCGCAGCTCCGCGTTATCCGTGACGGCTTCCGCTCCGAAATTCCTTCTCACGAATTCGTAGTGATCGGCTGTGGGGTAGATGCCGAACCGCGCAGCTCGCAGGAGCGAGCCTTCTGCCTCTGCCTTCTCCATAAACCGCAGCTTGAATCTTGGCGTCGCGACATTCCGGAATTCCCTGGTCCATAAATCATCCAGAATGGGTTTGATGTCCACGAAGTAGGAGCGCACGTTGTTATTTCCTACCGGGTCCCAATCGAGTGCCGCCGCAGGAAAGGTCCGGTGCGACCAAGGCGACAATTCGGTCGGCAGTGGCTCATCCGAGTAGCGGATGAGCAGATCGGGATCGAACGCCTTCAGAAGATCGGCCTGACGAGTCGTATAGGGGTCGCGGGGCGCAATTTCATAGTGCCGCCCGATTGCCCGTCGCCCCGCATCGTCCAGAATCACGATTGGGTTGAAACGGCCACCCCATAGGGTCGTTGCTCGCGTAATGACATTCAGCAACTGTGCTCGATCAGACGTGGGAAGGATGAATGCAAGCCGCGTTGGCCGCGCATTGCAGCGCGCTTCAATAGTTGTCGCAGACATAAGCATCTACCCTACGGTAGAGACCGCAACTCAGGATACACCGGCCAGTTCTTGGGCGATACGTCGCGGGAAGACAGCAGATCAGTTGCGATTTCGCCGCCAACGAATTGAATAAGTCCTCATAAACGCCGAAGGCTCCGCAAAACTGGATTGCGCCCGGATAGCCGCCTACCGGGAAATGACCGGAATTCAGAGTAATGAAAACGGGTGGCCTTGTGGGCCACCCTGATTTGGAATCGCGGAGCGGTTAGGCGGGGCTGGGATGCTCGCCGGGGTTGAGGCCGGGCTGGCGGGTTGACTCGGGGCGGAGCACCTGCTGGACGCTGCCGGCATCATCGGCCGGAGGCGGCACGACACGGGCGGGAAGCGTTTTGCCTTGAATGATCATCTGCAACTCGGCTGAGTCCAGGACCTCGCGCTCCAGAAGGGCGGCAGCGATGCGCTCGAGGACGTCGCGATTGCCGTCGAGCACCTCGAAGGCGGTTTTGTAAGCGTGGTCGATGAAGCGGCGTACCTCGGCATCGATCTCGCGCGCGGTTTCTTCGGAGTAGTCACGGTGCTGGGAAAGTTCGCGGCCGAGGAAGATCTGCTCCTCCTTCTTGCCAAAGGTGAGGGGACCGAGCTGGCTCATGCCCCACTCGCAGACCATCTTGCGGGCAATTTCGGTGGCGCGCTCGATGTCGTTGCCGGCGCCGGTAGTGGTCGTCTTGAGGAAGATTTCCTCGGCGACGCGGCCGCCCATCATGATGGCCAACTGGCTTTCCAGATAGACACGGTCGTAGGTGTGCTTGTCATCAATGGGCAACTGCATGGTAACGCCCAGGGCCATGCCGCGCGGGATGATGGTGACCTTGTGCAGGGGGTCGGCGTGCGGCACCTTGGAGGCAACCAGGGCGTGTCCGCCTTCGTGATAGGCGGTATTGCGCTTCTCCTCGTCGGTGAGGATCATGGACTTGCGTTCGGCGCCCATGAGCACCTTGTCCTTGGCGAGTTCGAAATCGAACATGAGGACGGTCTTGCGATTCTGGCGGGCGGCGAGCAGGGCAGCTTCATTGACCATGTTGGCCAGGTCGGCGCCGCTGAATCCCGGTGTGCCGCGGGCGAGGATGGAAAGATCGACATCATCGTTGATGGGAATCTTGCGGGTGTGGACGCGGAGGATCTCCTCGCGGCCACGGACGTCGGGACGGGAGACGACGACGCGGCGGTCAAAACGGCCGGGGCGAAGCAGCGCGGGATCGAGCACGTCGGGACGGTTGGTGGCGGCGATGAGGATGACGCCTTCGTTGGATTCGAAGCCATCCATCTCGACCAGCAACTGGTTGAGGGTCTGCTCGCGCTCATCGTGTCCGCCGCCGAGTCCGGCGCCGCGATGGCGGCCGACGGCGTCGATTTCATCGATGAAAATGATGCAGGGAGCATTCTTCTTTCCCTGCTCGAAGAGGTCGCGCACGCGGCTGGCGCCGACGCCGACAAACATCTCAACGAAGTCGGAACCGGAAATTGAGAAGAACGGAACATTGGCCTCACCGGCGACGGCGCGGGCCAGGAGGGTTTTACCGGTTCCGGGAGGTCCGACCAAGAGCACGCCCTTGGGAATGCGTCCGCCGAGCTTCTGGAACTTTTGCGCCTCGCGCAGGAATTCGATGATCTCGTGGAGCTCTTCCTTGGCTTCATCGACGCCGGCGACATCCTTGAAAGTGACCTTCTTCTGCTGCATGGAGAGCAGGCGGGCACGGCTCTTGCCGAACGATAGCGCCTTGTTGCCGCCGGACTGCATCTGGCGGATCATGAAGAACCAGAGGCCGAGAATGACGACGAGCGGAAGCATCTGAAAGAGCCAGCTGGGCCAACCGCCGCCGCTGACATCCTTCACCGTGATGTTGACGCCTTTGTCGCGCAGGGGCTTGTACATGTCGGTGTAATTGGCCGGCACGGTGGTGTGGAAACCTGCCTTCTCATCGCGGTAATCGCCGCGGACTTCGGGGCCATAGACGGTTACGTCCTTGATTTTTCCCTGATCCACTTCCGCCAGGAATTGCGAGAAATTGACTTCCCGCTCCTTGGTAGCCGTGCTGTTGTTTTTGACGACCGACCACAGCAATACACCCGAAAGCAGAATCACCAGCCAGAACACGACTTGCTTGACCGTCGAATTCACCGAAAAACTCCTCATAAACTAGAAAGCAGAAAAAGGTCTCAGCCGAGACTTCTCTATTCGTTAGATGCCAGTCGAGATCGACGGAACCAGGTTTTTCCACCCCTATAGATTTTACCTGCTTTTCAGGATGCCCGCATGGGAAAGCGAATCGACGCCTCCAGCCCCTCGCGCAGAGTGGGACGAAAGCGGAGGCAGGAGCGGGGCCGGGCACGCCAATTCACCGGACCAGGCAGCGCCGCTAGGCTTGAACCCGAGGGGGAGCAAAGATGAATGGAAGATTGCGATCCAGGGTGGGAGCGCCCAGACCGAAGCCTGCCAGCCATTGCGGGCCGACACGAAATCCGTAGTAGGCGACGTGAAGATCAACGCGGCGGTCCGATGGGCGGTCGAGCAGGCTGCAGACAGAGATGGAAGCGGCGCCGCGAGCCTGGAAAGTGCGAATCAGGAAATCGGTGGTCTGGCCGGTTGCGAGAATGCCCTCGCAGAGCAGGACATGGCGGCCTGCAACGTCGATCTCAGGGGTGTAAAAAATTTCCGTGGTGGCGATGTTGTGGTCGAGAATTTCATGAATGCGGGGCGTGATCCACTGGCAGTGAACACTACAGGTGAGTTGGCGGACGAGGTCGGCGACGAACGCGAAACCGTTTTCCAGAACTCCGACGCAGAGCAACTCGCGGCCCTGGAAATCCTGCGATATCTGGCGGCCGAGCAGGGCAATTCGCTGGCGTAACTGGGCCTCGGAGATGACGATCTGGTAGTTTTCGCCGCGCTGCTTATCCATCAGGAACCACATCCTTCGCCCTGGCAACCGCCAGGAAGAGCACATTCGCCACTTACATGCAAGACGAGCCGGGAACACGCGGGGCGAACCACCGTCCGCGAAATACCGCTGCCAAGATGCGAGTGTAACGGGCCACCCTCTTGACAACCAAGCCTGCAGGACGGAACCCCAGCCGTCTCACGACCAGCGAACAACGCGATTATAACCCTGTACGGAAGCAAGCCGTCCAGCGCAAATACACGGATGGACATGTCCGGATTCCGAAAAGCAGCGCGGCGGAACGCGTGTCCTGAATCAGGAATTGCGATGGAAACCTTTACGGAACCAGGCAAAGCGCATCCACTCTGGAAGTGTTTTAGCCGGCTTTTGGGACGTGCAGGCGAAGCCGCGGCGGGAGGAAGTTTTCGCGGACCACCTCGGCGACGAACCCGCGCGGCAACTGGCAGCGGCCGGCATGTCCGGCCAGGGCAAAGTCGCGCAGGTTTTCCAGTTGCGCGAAGTCAAGTGCGAGGCCGTGAGGATGGCAGAGGCGGCGCAAGATGCGTCTTTGCAGGGCGAGCGGCTGCTCCTGGAAGAAATCCAACTGGATGCCCCTCCCAAGGTCTGATGGCTGGGGGAAAACGGAGGCGGCAAGATCGTCCAGGAATGCACTCTCGGCGGCGGCGATCTCGGCGGTTTCACAAAGGGCCTGGCGCAGTTGCGGATTGTAGTCGCGCTCGAGGGCGGGGAGCAGTTGGGCGCGGACGCGATTGCGGAGAAACTGCGGACTGAGATTGGAGGCGTCCTGGCGAAACGGCTGACCCAGGGAAAGCAGGAACTGCTCAACCTGCTGGCGGGTGATGGAGAGCATGGGGCGGATCAGATGCGGCGGCTCCGGTTGCAGGGCGGGCGGCGAGTCGGATTCGGAAGCCAAGGGTGAGGCGGCTAGCTCCGCGAGATTGAGGCTGCGGTGGATTCCGGCGAGGCCGCTGGTTCCGGCTCCGCGAAGCAGGCGGAGGAGTACGGTTTCGGCCTGATCGTCACGGGTGTGGGCGGTGGCCACGGAATCGAGCCGATGGGCGGTGGCGGAGCGCTGGAAAAAAGCGTAGCGGGCGCGGCGCCCGGCAGCTTCCAGAGAGAGATGCAGGCGCGCGGCCAGCCCGGCGACATCCTCGGTTGCGATGGCGGAGTCAAGCGCGAGGCGGGAGGCGAGCGCGGCGACGAAGGCGGCGTCGGCATCCGAGTCCGCGCCGCGCAGCGCGTGGTTGAGATGGAGGACGACAGGCACGATTCCCAGCGCCGGGGCGAGTGTGGCAAGGGCGCGCAGGAGAGCGACGGAATCCGCGCCGCCGCTGACGGCCACGCCGACGCGCTGGCCGGGACGGACCAGGCGATGCTTGCGTAGATAACGTTCGAGCGATTGCAGCACGGCAACATGATAGCGGAAGCGGGCTCGAACATGGGCTGGGGCGTCATAGGTTGGGGCGTGGCGAAGAGGAAATAGTCCGTGACAGGTGCGGTGGAGATTGAGGAAGAGTTGGGGCGGATTCGCCCGGATTGTCAATAAACCCCAATCTGGGAATGACGGGTTCCGGGTGGCGACGGAAAGCTTGGCAGTGGCACGGAATCGCGGGAATATGGCACAGGAGGACGATTTTGTGGAGATCAGCCGGCTGAAACTTGACGACCTGTCTGCTTCCGTCCCTCCTGGCTACGAGGAGTGTGTTGCGGAATCGATTGGCCCGAGGGCTGATTATGTGATTTCGCCGCTGGGCGTGGCTGCGCTGTTCGACTGGGACGACGAGCAGGACGAATAACCGGTGCATGGGTCACAGGGATGCACCGGGGAAGGAAAGATCCACCGCACTCGAACGCATTGATCGGTTGTGCGAATCATCTCCTGAGCAAAAAGAAAAACAGGCAGGCCCGAGGGTCTGCCTGTTTCTTGTTGGATGCGCCGCGCCTAGTCCAGCTTGGTGCTGCGTGATTCGATGAGGCGCTGGAGGCGAGCGGCGAAGTCCTGGATGGTGGCGCTGCCCTCGGCCTTGTCCTGGCCGCGGACGCGCACATTGACTTCGCCGATTTCCGATTCCTTGTCACCGACGACGAGGATGAACGGAACCTTCTGCAAGGCATGTTCGCGAATCTTCGCGTTCATTTTTTCATTGCGTCCATCGACGTGAACGCGGGCGCCGACGGCCTTGAGCGCGTCCGCAACGGTGTTGGCGTACTCGATGTGACGCTCGGCGATTGGGACGATGACGACTTGGGTGGGCGAGAGCCAAACGGGAAAGGCTCCGGCGTAGTGCTCGATGAGGACTCCGAAGAAACGCTCGACGGAACCGTAGAGGGCACGGTGCACCATGAGAGGCTGATGGCGCTGGCCATCTTCGCCAACGTATTCAAGTTCGAAGCGCTGGGGAAGATTGAAGTCAAACTGCACGGTGGAAAGCTGCCATAGGCGGCCAATGGCATCGACCAGTTTTACGTCGATCTTGGGGCCGTAAAATGCGGCTTCGCCGGGAATGAACTTGTAGGGAATCTGCTTGCGCTCAAGCACGGTCTTGAGCGAGTTTTGCGCCATCTCCCACTGCTCGGGCGAGCCGACGTAGTGCGCGCGATCGCCGGGATCCCAACCGGAAAGCTCGACCTGGAATTCCTCGAAGCCATAAGTGTGCAGGACGCTGATGGCGAAGTCGATGCAACCTTCGATCTCACCTTCGATCTGCTCGGGAGTGCAGAAAATGTGGGCGTCGTCCTGGGTAAAGCCGCGGACGCGCATGAGCCCGTGCATGACTCCGGAACGCTCGTAGCGATAGACGGTGCCGAGTTCGCCGAGACGGACGGGCAGATCGCGGTAGGAGCGGAGCTGATCCTTATAGATAAGGATGTGGAAGGGACAGTTCATGGGCTTGAGGCGGTACTCGGCGTCGTCGAGCTCCATGGTGTCAAACATGTTTTCGGCGTAGAAGCCCTCGTGTCCGGAAGTTTGCCAGAGGGCGCGGCGGGCGACGTGCGGAGTATAGACCAGCGAGTAGCCGCGCTTGAGGTACTCGGCGCGCAGCCAGTCTTCCATGATGGTGCGGATGAGTCCGCCCTTGGGATGCCAGAAGATGAGACCGGGACCGGCGAGCTCCTGGATGGAATAGAGATCGAGCTGCTGGCCGAGGGTGCGATGGTCGCGGCGCTTGGCCTCCTCGAGCTGGCGCATATACTCATCCATTTCCTTTTTGGAGTAGAACGAGGTTCCGTAGATGCGCTGGAGCTGGGGATTGCCCTCCTTGCCGAGCCAGTAGGCGCCGGCGATGGTGAGCAGTTTGAAGGCCTTGATCCTTCCCGTGGACGGGATGTGCGGGCCGCGGCAGAAATCCACGAACTTGCCGGTGCGGTAGAGCGAAATCTTTTCATCGGGCTTGGTGAACTGCTCGATGAAATGACACTTCATGAAATCGCCTTCGGCCTTGAAGCGCTCGAGTCCGGCGTCGCGGTCGAGGAAATCGCGCGCGTAAGGCTCGTTGCGGTCGGCGATCTCCTTCATCTTGGCCTCGATCTTCTCGAGATCCTCGGGAGTGAATGGCGTTTCGCGCAGGAAGTCGTAGAAGAATCCGGTTTCCGTGGCCGGGCCGTGGCCGAGCTTGGTCTCAGGGAAAAGCTCCAGCACGGCGGCGGCCAGCAGGTGGGCCGAAGAGTGATGGAAAACCTGGAGCGATTCCGGATCCTTCTCGGTCAGCAGACGGAGTCGCGAATCCTGCTCGATGGGACGGATGAGATCGACGATGGTAAAGCCGTCATCGGCGGCGCTGTTGGCCGCGTTAATGGCTGCGTTGCCGGCTGCGTTTTCGGAGACAAGGGGCGCAAGCTTGGCGGCCAAGGCGGCGTCGGCCAGACGCGGCGAAATAGACTTCGCAATGTCGAGGGCGGTGGTGCCCTGGGGAACTTCTCGGATGCTGCCGTCGGGGAGTTGAACTTTTATATCAGGCATAGGGTAGGTCTCCGCTTGCGCTTACGAGTGCGCAATGCAGAAAAGACTTAGAGATTCAAGGATAAAGAATGCGGCGGGGAGAAGCAAACCGGAGGACAGTGCGGAGCTCATCCCACATTCGCCAAAGGAAGGCGGATGCGGGGCAGGTACCCAGGAGCAGAACCCGCGGGGCGGGTCAGGGACGCAGGATCATCACTTCGGTGGACTTGATCAGGGCGGCAGCCGTCTGGCCCGGCTTCAGTTTCATCTTGCGGGCAGAACGCGCGGTGATGATGGACGTGACCTTCTGGTCGCCAATGGAAAGAATAACCTCCGCCATCAATCCGCTGATGCGAAGTGAATCGATTCGTCCCACAAGCTGATTGCATCCGCTGACCCGGTTCATGTTGCGGCTGCGTTCTTGCTCCGTCCTGCCGCGAGTTTTGAAGAGCAGGCGGTCCAACTCGCCCTGCGGAATGCGATGGTGGCCGCCGACAGTTTTGAGGCTGCGAATTTTCTTCTTGTAAATCCACTGCTTGATCGTGGGAACGCTAATTCCCAGTTGAGAAGCCGCGTCTGGGAGGCGCAGCAACGGCTCGGGAGTGGGCCCGGATTTTGGGTTGCTCGGCATTGGAACAAAATCCTACAGGCAGCGGGAGCAACGGTCAATCCATTGCGTTGGTTACGGCCATGGCGGCGAGCTCATTCGATTCCACGAACCACATCCCGGCGGTATCGATTCGATTCCCGTTCTAAAGCGGTTGGGAGCAGAGGCATTTGGGACACAAAGAAGCCCGGCTTTTGGGAGCCGGGCGGTGGAAGCGGAGTTTACGGGCAGGCGCAGAAGTTAATTGTTGTTGGCCGGCGCCGGGGCGGGAGTCAACGAGCCCGGTATGATACGGTTCTCGCAATCAACCCGCGCACAAGGGTGGAACTGTTCCTGCTCGGTGGAACCGTGCAGGGCGGTGGTGCTGCTGGCGCCGGCGGCGATGGTTTGGGCAACGTCGTCGAAGTACCCGGTGCCGACGAACTGCTGGTGCTTGGTGGCGCGGTATCCTTCGGACTCGGCGGCGAACTCCTGCTCCTGCAGGATGGAATAGGCGGACATGGCGCTCTGCTTGTAATTCCGGGCGAGGTCAAAAATGCCGTAGTTGAGGACATGGAAGCCAGCCAGAGTGATGAACTGGAACTTGTAGTTCATGGCTGCCAGCTCGCGCTGGAAGTTGGCGATGGTGACGTCGTCAAGCTTCTTCTTCCAGTTGAACGAGGGCGAGCAGTTGTAGGCGAGCATTTTGCCGGGGAAGCGGGCGTGGATGGCGTCGGCAAAGCGGCGGGCTTCGTCGAGGTTGGGCTCGCTGGTCTCACACCAGATCATGTCGGCGTACGGCGCGTAGGCGAGGCCACGGGCGATGGCCGTGTCCAGGCCGCTGCGGATGCGGTAGAAGCCCTCGCCGGTGCGGGGTTCGCCGGTGAGGAACGGCTGGTCGGCGGGATCGATGTCACTGGTAATGAGCTTGGCGCCGTTGGCGTCGGTACGGGCGATGAGGATGGTGGGCACGTTGCTGACGTCGGCGGCAAGGCGGGCGGCGATGAGTTTGTGGACCGCTTCCTGGGTGGGTACGAGAACCTTGCCTCCCATGTGTCCGCACTTTTTGGCGGAGCTGAGCTGGTCTTCGAAGTGAACCGCGGCGGCTCCGCATTCGATCATGCTCTTCATCAACTCGAAGGCGTTAAGAGTTCCGCCGAAACCGGCCTCGGCATCGGCGACGAGCGGGGCGAGCCAGTGCTTGTGATTCTTGCCTTCCTGGTGCCACATCTGGTCGGCGCGCAGGAGAGCGTTATTGATGCGGCGGCAGAGCTGGGGGACGGAATCGGATGGGTACAGGCTCTGATCGGGATAGACCTGGCCAGCGGAGTTGGCATCGCCGGCGACCTGCCATCCGCTGACGTAGATGGCATCGAGTCCGGCATCGACCATTTCAATGGCCTGGTTGCCGGTCAGGGCACCGAGAGCCTGGACGTGGGAGCGGGATTGCATGAGTTCCCAAAGCCGCTCGGCGCCGAGGCGGGCGAGGGTATGCTCGACGTGGATGGTGCCGCGTAGACGATCGACGTCGGCTGCCGTGTAGGTTCGCTCAATGCCGCTCCAGCGTGCATCGGTGTTCCAGGTTCTGGTGATGTCGTAGCTGTGGTTGTTCGCAGTCACTGTCGTAAGTCCCCTTTTTGATTGGTGTGATGAGTTGGCTTTCTGGTTAGCGGCAGTGGATGTTCTGCCGCGCATCTGTTGGGTTGCCGGTGCAGGCTGCCGCCGGGTTTGAACCCGTGCGGCACCTGGCGACCGGAAACTGGTTAGAACGGATCGATCTCGCCGTTGCGAATCATGGCTTCGCTGATCTGGCGAGCCTGGCGGAAGGTCTCAGCGGTGCCAAGATCCTTGCCGGGACTGGCGATCAGTTTGGCGAGTTCCTCGTCAAAAAGCTGGGTGATGAATTTGGGTGTGTGGGCAACGGGCTTGCCGGCGTCATCGACGATGGGAGCCTCGCGCCAGTGCTGGATGCGCTGGGCGATCATGAGGCGATAGATGCGATCGGTGGCGAGGTCTTCCATGAAGCCATCGAGCAGGCTGGCGCCTTTGCCGTTGAGCACGCCGTTGCGGTAACGGATGACGGTGCGAATGGCGGCGCGGGTACCGTTCAAGGTGCGCTGACCGACGCCGGTGGGCACGGGACGGAGGTTGGGATACCGCGGACCGGAATTGCGGCGCGAGATCTGGTTGGGCACGGGAAATTGGGCGACGGCGATCTGATTCTGGTCGGGATGGCCGGTCCAGGCGCCGTCGAATCCCTGGAGGGCTTCGTTCTTCTTGTCCTTCTCGAGGACGGCGAGGGCGCGGGTGTTGAGCTCGGCGTCTTCACGGCTGGGATAAAGAGCGGTCATGCCGCCGATGGCGAGGGCGTGATGCTTGTGGCAGAGCTCGGGTAACAGTTCCCGCAAACTCTGGAAGAAGGGTACGTCATGCGGAATGGTGTTGCGGTCGGGCAGAACCCACTCGGGATCCTCAATGTTGTAGTGGATGAGCGAGGCCATGTAATCCCAACGGCCGAGGTTGAGGCCGAGGATGTGGCCGCGCAGGTTGTAGAGGAACTCCTCCATTTGATAGGCGAGGGCGTGGGATTCGACCAGGGCCATGCAGCGGATGGTGCGTCGCGGCCAGGCGCGCGCGTCTTCGACGGCGTCAAACAGGGCCGACCACCAGAGAGCTTCCTCGGCGCTCTCCGACTTTGGAATGTAGAAGCAGGGAGGATGCTTGAGCGTGTCCAGGGCGAGCTGGTAGGCGAGCAGGGCAACGTCGAACAGCGAACCCGAAATGGGAGCTTCGCCGAAAATGCCACCCTGGTGGAGGTGGAGGCCGCGAACCCGCAGCCAGATGACGGTGGGGCTGGGCTCGATGGCCACGGTGCGGCCACGCTTTTTGTCCTCGTAGGTGAGCGAGCCGGTGAGCGCGGCGAGAATGTTGGCCATGCCGAGGCGCTGATGGTCCCACTCATTGACGGTGGAGTCCTCAAGATCGAGCATGACGCCGGGGGCACCGGAGTTGAGCATCTTGACGACCAGTTCGGCTTCATCGGCGGGACCGGTCATCTGGTTGCGCTGGTCCTGGCACCAGGCGGGCACGCCGATCCTCCAGAGTTCACGCTGGGCCTCGCCGGGCGGAAGATGCGCAGGCCGCTGGCCGTGGTGCGAAGCCGCCAGCGCCGCCTTGCGCCGGGCGATAAGCTGTTGCTGCCAGGGGGTGAAGCGCTGGTGCAGAGGCTTGAGGAACTCCAGGAAACCAGCTGGAAATTGCGCGGAGGAGTTGAAGCTACGCGGCGGACAGTTCAGGTGGAATCCCCGGGTTGATTCATTCCCGCCCGCGGGCTGCGGGTCGAGCGAAGCTCCGTGTGGCGTAGTGGTTGCGGACATGCGTCTCCTCTAGAAATTATTTCAGCAACAACCCGGACTTCGCGCTGCCAACCGGGGTGCCGCGAGGCGGCATGAAAGTGGCAACGCCCAGGGGCCGGCACGAGGCCGTCCCCTGGGTACACTTTGGACTACTCGGTTCAGAGAATCGACGTACTTTAGGAACGCAGCGTTGGTTGACGCCGGTTCGGGGACTGGGCCCACAATGCCTGGGGCCGGAGGGCAACTGGTAAAGCGCCTGGATTTGCAGCGCGCCGGAAAAGCGTTAGTCCGCGCGCCATCCATCCGAGTAATTCGATGCAGCCAAGGCAGCCGAGGTTGCAATTCCTCTGCACCCGGCGACCTTCGGCTGGGAAAGGAAGGTTAGTCCAGTTGGGCGCCGGAAACAAGGAGAAAATGGAAAGCAAATCCAAAAAAGGAAAGTCCGATGCGCTTTTGCAGGATGCGCAGGCGGGAGCGCTCCTCGGGAGTGGGCACGGAATCCAGGTCTTGCACAGCTTGTGCACAGCGGACGGGCCTCCGGCGACGGCTTGGGACTTGCATCCTGGGCGCGGCTGCTTCAAGCTCTTGGTATGCCGACTCGGAAGCCAAGCGAAGCTAACCCCTGCGCCATCTGCTCCGGTGCGGGCTGGCGCATGGTGCCAGTGGAACACAACGGGCGGATGGTGGAACAGGCGACGCGCTGCGAGTGCGTCCTCAAATTGCAGGGCGCGCGGCTGCTGGAGGCGGCACGGATTCCGCGCCGCTACCGGCACTGCGAGCTGTCCAACTTTGAGCACGAGGGGCCGTTCCGCTCGCTGGCCTCGGCCTACATGGCGGCGATGCGATTTGTGCAGGAGTTTCCGCTGGAGAACGCCGGATTGCTGCTGGTGGGGCCGATTGGCTGCGGCAAGACGCATCTGGCGGTGGGCATTGCCAAGGAGTTGATGGCGCAAAAGGCGACGGCGTGTCTATTTTACGACTACCGCGAACTGCTGAAGGAAATCCAGAACTCCTACAACGCCTCGGTGCAGGTGACCGAAATGGACGTGCTGCGGCCGGTATTCGACGCGGAAGTGCTGGTGCTGGACGAGTTGGGAGCGGCCAAGCCGACTGAATGGGTGTGGGACACGGTTTCGCACATCTTGAACACGCGCTACAACGACAAGCGGACCACGATTATTTCGACCAACTACCAGGATCTGCCGCCGACGGGAGCAGAGCCGGTGAGCGCGGCGGAGCGTGCCAAGCGGGAGGAAACGTTGGGAGACCGGATTGGAGAGCGCATGCGCTCGCGTCTGCACGAGATGTGCCGGGTGGTTCGGGTGGAAGGCGAGGATTTCCGCATGAAGTACAAGAGCGCGAGCTTGCGGTAGAGGCGGGCCGCGCGGTTCACGGGCGCGCCCACCGAGAATGGCAGGCTGGATTGTTTGGCGCGTGATCAGCGCGACCGCGGCGCAGCGAACCTGGGGCACCCGGCTTTGCCTGGTAAGTACGGCAAAACATCTACTTTCTTGGCAGGCATGCCCGCTTGACGGTTCTGTTTCGGGATTGTGAGAGACTTGGCGATTTATCGACAGCTAACTCGACGTTAACGCGACCAAATTGCGTCTGGCATGATACAAGGTGAAGAATGTTTAGACAGTCCTGCCTATTGGTATTCCGTCTGAGCCTGTTGCTTCTTTTGTCGGGCTTAGGCTATTGCAGTGAACCTCTTCATATAAGCGTTAGCCCCTCGTTTGGCCCATCGCAGCCAAACTTCCAAGCCATCGCTCAAGAAATTTCTGCCATTGTGGCTGATAAATTTGGGGCTCGCCCTCCGATTGACGTTCCAATTCAGTGCGTATGGGGAGACGGCGATCCCGAGACCTTGACGCGAGCGGGTCAGATTGTAATTTTACTGAGTGCCAAAGATCAGCATTGGGCGCAATTCGCTTTTCAGCTCGGACATGAATTAGGACATGTGTATTTGGGCCCTTTGCGAAGCAATGCCTTCATCGAAACGCTGGCGACGGCAATGTCCCTCGAAGTTCTTGATGAGCTTGCGAGACGGTGGGCCACTAATCCAGCCATTCCTGGCACCCCGGATTGGGCAAAGAATTTTTCGCTATACCGATCTGAGGAAGAAACGAATGAGCTCAACAAGTTACCGGAAATAAAGGACGCCGTCGTAAACAAGGACTGGAATCTCGTTCACCTGTACATCCGGCTCCGCAGTCGTGATGCGCAGTCGACAAGGGCTTCAGTTAGTTCCCAGGAGGCGCGCGCCCTTCAAGTCTTAGCTGCCATGTCTCTGCGGTCTCAGCCGGTTGACTGGACTAAGTTTGTCGGGTTTGCGCACTGTAGCTCAACCGAGCTCGTTAAACAGACAAGCGTCGATTTTGTTTACTCCAGGACACGCCGAGATACCTCAACAGCCATTCAGCAGGCCCTTTGTCGCATAGGTCTCAATTGTCCCTCAATGTTCTTGGCCGGAACGTTTTCTGAACGTCCAACAAATACACTCGCCATGTTCTATCAAGGCAATTGGTACGCGATGGAAGAGGTCGATTCCAAGAATCCCGGAAAAGCTCTGAATCGTCTTTGCAAAAACCAGGCGTGTTTGAGCGCATTTATCATCTGGTAGCGTGGATGGCTAGTCAGACCTACCGCACAGAATCTTTTCGAGAACCGATGGGCAGGGAGCGACCTCGAAGGACTTGTGCGCGCGCTATGCAAAGTTGGCGTGGCGCTTGGGACACCCCCGAGCAACACCTGGCGAAAACAGCCCTAGCACCCGCCTATCTCAAATCGGGGACAGGTTGTTTAGTTTTGCGCAGCGGCGTTTAGTTAGGCAAAGCTGGGGCACGTGCGGCGGCCGCGCGCGTCAGCGCAGGGCGAACAACTGCAACATGGCGGGGAGGTAGTCGCGGCTGGCGGAGCGCGAGTACCGCTCCATGGCGCGAGCGGATTCACCGGCTGCATCGAAAACACTGGCGACCATGAACTCGGCCTCGGCGTGTCCGCTGACGGCGGCGACGGCGAGGGCTTGACAGTCTTCTTCCGTCATCTGGATGTTGGGAAAAGCGCAGAGGAAGCGGCACAACTCGCCGAGAGTTGCGCTGAGGATGGCGGGCGCACTGGCTGGCCGGACCGGCAGGGTTAGGACTGACATCTCCCACACTCCTTGTGCGTGTAGTGTGCCAAAAGCGCAGCGGCAGGGCAGTGATTCGGCTCCGCCTCCAGAGGTTCGGTTCATCACAAAATCTATCGGCACGTTGGCCGCCATTGTTGATGAGAAGTTTTCAATTCGGCGAGCTGCGATTGCGGCGGTGCGCGGGCCAGAACGCAGCCGAGTGGCGCCACCGATGGCGGGCTTCGCGATACACTGACGGCTGTGTGGAACCGTTGCGAATTCGACCCCGGGCGTGACGAGGAATTCTTTGCGATGCTGCCGGCCACGGCGGCGGTGTTTGTGCTGCGCGCAAGCGCCTCGGGAGCCGAGCCGTATGTGAGCAAGACGGCGAACCTGCGGCGGCGGATGCGGCGGCTGCTGGGCGCGGCGCCGCACGCAACTCAAAGTGCAACCCAGAGTGAAGACCAGAGTGCGGCCCACGATGCAAACCAGAGTGCGGGCCAGGGTGCGGCGCCGCATGCAAACCAGGGGCGGCGGCTCAACTTGCGGGAGCGGGTCTCGGCGTTGGAGTATTGCGAGGTTGGAGGCGAGTTCGAGGCGGGATTTGAGCTCTACCGGCGGATGCGCAAGGAGTTTCCGGAGAAATACAGCGGGCGTTTGCATCTGCGGCCGGCGCCGCTCCTGCACCTGCTCGTGGAGAATCCGTATCCCCGGGTTGCGGTGACTTTGCGCATTCGCTCGCTGCGGGCGGGCGGCGCCTATTTTGGTCCGTTCGCCTCACGGGCCGAGGCTGAGCAATACGCGAATGACTCGCTGGACTTCTTTCTGCTGCGGCGCTGCACCCAGGAGTTGGAACCGGACCCGGCGTTTCCGGGCTGCGTTTATTCGGAGATGAAGATGTGTCTTGCGCCCTGCTTCAAGGGATGCACGGACGCGCGCTATGTGGAAGAGTCGGCGCGGGTGGAGCGTTACCTGGAAAGCGGCGGGCACTCGCTAGTGGTGGAGATTGGACGGGCACGGGACGAGGCCAGTGAGCGCCTGGAGTTTGAAGCCGCCGCGGCGGCGCACGCGCGCCTGGAAAAACTGAAAGTGGTGCAGAGCCGGATCGCCGGCATCGTGCAGCGCATCGACCGGCTGAATGGATTGCTGCTGCAACCCTCGCACCTGGCCGGACACATTGCGCTGTTCCGCATCGCCGGAGGAATGCTGGATGGTCCGATGGAGTTTGACGTGAGCGCGCGCGGGGTGAACGCGGAAGCCAGGCAGGCGCAGGCCGGGGATGCACTGCGGGCGAAGATGCAGACGGTTCCCACGCAGAGCATGGAAGCACGCATCAAGGAATTGCTCGGCGAGGCAGAGGCGGTGGTTCCACGCAGCGCGCAGGAGTGGATGGAGCACCTGGCGATCCTGAAGCGCTGGTACTACCGCACGAACAAGGTGGGAGAGATATTCTTTGAGGACGACCACGGTTTGTTGCCGATGCGCCGGGTGGTGCGGGCGGTGGGAAGAGTCTTCAAGGGCGAAAAGCCTTCGGGCGATTTGAGCGAGACGGCTGGGGATTACTGGGTGTTTCGTGCTAAAGAGGCGGGGTTGTAGGAGTGGGGCGGGCGAGCCGGTGGGAGTCCGGGCACTGCAAGCGAAGGTTGGCGCACTGCGGCAGACCGTCCGCAGTCAACGGAGGGCTTGAATGGGCCATCCGTCTTCTTTATTTGCAATGAGGATTGGTGCCAACTGGTACTGGTGAGGGGATCATGTCAGCAAAAAAGAAACTTCAGGTGTTCGTTTCTTCGACCTACCTCGATCTCAAGGAGGAAAGGCAGGCGGCTGTTGAAGCCATCCTTAAAGCGGGACACATCCCGGCTGGTATGGAGTTGTTTTCAGCGGGCAACGAATCACAACTGAACACGATCAGGCGCTGGATCGACGAATCTGATGTCTACATGCTAATACTGGGTGGTCGCTACGGCAGCGTGCATGCAGCGACAGCCCTCAGCTATACGGAACTAGAGTATGACTATGCCGACTCCAAGAAGAAGCCAATATTTGCGGTGGTCATAAGCGATTCTGCTCTCGACGAGAAGATCAAGGCGATGGGAAAGGCCGCGATTGAAGCCGAACACCCAGCAGAACTAAAAGAATTCCGAAAAAAGGTATTGAGTCGGATCTCCAGATTTTTCACTGACTGCAAGGACATCAAGCTGGCTGTACATGAGACGATTTCTGATTTTCTAAATTTGTACGAATTTACGGGTTGGGTTTCCGGGGGCGAAGCTGCGGAATCGAGTGCCCTCATTCAGGAAATCTCTAGTCTTCGCGCGCACGCGACGGCACTAGAGAAGCAACTCGAAGAGTTTAGGCAAGATGCGGCTAAATTTCCTAAGAAGAATGCGAAGTGGAGTGACGCGGAACTTGAGGAGATTAGAAAGCTGTTGTGGCCAATAGAAATCGAAACCCCTGTATTCAACGAGGATAAGGAGGATACGGCGGCTAGGAAATATCGAGTGATTAAGATATTAGATGTCTACAGAGACGAACTGATTACTGGCGTTACAAACGGGATGAGATCCAACGACGTCAATTTGATGTTGTTCTACAACGTCTGCCCAAAGCTAGCGCTTCATGAGCTAGCTGCGGTCGAGAAAGTTGCAAATGTAGCGTGGCAACGTTATCGTCTAACCCCCAAGGGCATTGCTCTGTTGGTTTGGTTGGACAAAAGGAAGAGCGCTCCGAGTGCGAGAAAGGAAGCCGCTGCCACAAAAACAGAGAAGTGATCGGCACCATCTTCCACGGTGATACGATCAGCGGCGGAGCCGTGAATCGCAATCGCTGTGATGCTACTTGAACGAGAATTTGCGCGCGGTGGGACGGGTGCTGAAAGGAGAAAAGCCGGCGGGAGAATCAAGCTTGTACTTACATGATTGGCAGATGCCGTAGTAAGGTACAGTACCGACAATTTTGCTCCTCCGCGTTGGCAGGGTTCCGAGGATCGCAAATCCGGAATCCACCGGGGAGACGAGCGGATAGGCCGTTACCTTATGGCAGATTACTCCGTGGATCGTGCTTTTCCGCGACGCCCCTGTGCGGCGGCGGTGGAAGTGTTCCAGGACGGCAAGCACTGCGCCTGGGGAGAAGCGAACGATATCAGCCGCAGCGGCTGCTACATCGAAACGGTCACTGCATTGCCCCTGGGCACCGAGGTGGAACTTCGCCTGACCATTGCGGGCGTCTCGCTGGAGATCGGCGCGAGGGTCGTCTGGACGACGCCGCAGGTCGGCATGGGAATGTTCTTCCAGAAAGTGTCTCTGGAGGCGGAACGCCATCTTTCACAGATACTGGAAGGAGCCGCGGCGACGGGACATCCGCCGGTCGCGCAGCAGGCGGAAGCCCCACAACAGCCGGCGAACCCACAGCAGCCTGGTAGCGCGAAGGTTCGGATCACGCGGGAAGCAGCGCCGGAGATACTGTCGAAGATCATTGTGCGAGTCAATGAAAAGGGTGTTCTGACCAGGCAAGAGCTGATTGAGATTGTGAAAGCCAGCCAATAGACGAGGGCTGTGAGCGGCGTTTAACGTCCAGGGTTCAGAGCAGTCCCTATATTGGTGTGTCCTGCCCGTCCCGCCTTAGCCGCGCAAAAACAGCGCGTCGAAGGTGGGGCACGCGCGTTCAGTGTCCAAGAGTGATTGCGCCGCCGCTACTCCTTCTGCTTGCGGAAGACCACGCGGATGCCATCACGCCAGCGCTCGTCCAGAGCCAGCAGTGTCCACTCCAGCTCGGGAGAAAAATAACGCAGCATGGCGGCCGTGGATGGATGCACGTGCAAGGCGGGCGCGGCGAGGATGAGGATGGGATCGCCCGCGGAGAGAATGCGTCCGGGAAAATAACCCTGCTTCTGGAAATCGCCGCGGCGATGATGCCAACGGACGCGCGCCCAGTAATCCAGACCCTGCACGGGAAGATGGAAATCCTCGGCGGCCTTGAGTTCGATGACGGCGAGGCGTCCGTCGCGGGTGATGCCCAGCAGATCGATGACAGCGCGGTCGGATGCGGCAAAGGCAGGCACCTGCGAGTAGAGCGCGGCGGGGTCCAGGCGCGCATCCAGCAGGGTGATGTCGCGCTCGACGACCGATTGCAACCAGCGCTCGGGTTGCAGGCGATAGAAGGGATCGGCGTGATCGCGGCCGACGCGCTTGAGCAAGAGGCGCTCGGTCAACTGGCGGAGAAGAGGCTCGGTCTCATCATTCCACTGGTACTCGGCGGGTGGGGCGCCGAAGACGATGCGCTCAGCCATGCGGAAGTGGCGGTCGGGCTCGGTGGTGGCGCGGGCAAATTCCAGTCCATGAAAGCGGAAGCTGACGGCGGCAGAGCCGTGAGCGACCGCTTCGGCTGGCGGGCAGAGGGTGTGCATGCGCTGGACGGATCTGGCGAAGCGCTCCAGGGTTTGCCGTGGGTCGAAACAGTGCACGAGGTGAGTGCTGAGATTCAACTCGGATGCCAGGTCGAGTTCCTCGCACTGCTCGGTGTGCGGGTCGAGTGAGAACAGGCGCCAATGGGCCGCCTGGCGGTCGAGGTGCGAGAGCCGCAACTGCGCGGTGAGGGCCCGGCCGGCGGGTAGAAAGAGCGCAAGGGCACCGGCGTAGGCGCTGGCGGCGAGATGCTCGCGGCAGTAGTCGAGCCAGAGGACGGCAACCGCGACGGAGTTATCGATGGTGGCCTGCGACTCACCTTCGCCGCAACCGACCACGGCAATGCGTTGCTGTCCACGGCGCAGCAGACCGCGGGTGCAGACGGCGCCGAAGGAATGTTCGAGGTCGGCCGAGGTGGTGATGCGCTCGAGCGTCCAGCCGGGAAACGTCTGGGTGAGGGTGCGCTCCAGCGTCCTTTGATAGGCGGCGCGCATGATTTTGAGGGCGGAAGGCGATTGCCGCTCAGCCTGCGAGCAGATCTCCATGCGCGAGGGCTTGGATTGGCCGAAGCGAAGGACGGAGAGCTTCAGAATTCCATTCTTGATTACGGCGCTGGCGGCGCGACGGACGATGTTGCGCTCCTCCGACCAGATCTGCAGCAGACAACGGTCGCGCTCAGCGGCGGCGGAGTAATGCGCGGTGGAAAAGTCAAAAAGCATCTTGCCGTCTTCGACCACCACGGCGCCGGGATGTTCGCTGAGGTAGACGGAGACGAGATCGGCAATCTCTTCGGGTGTTTGCAGGCTGCTCACAGGCTAATCCCCGGCCTCCGGCATCCGCGCGACTCGGCGTTGGCTGGCGAGGCGGATGGTCACGACGGAACGAGGGAAGAATCCTACGGGAACGACCTCGAGTTTTCCGTACGGACGGATCTGACAGAATGCGGGCGCTGGTTCCCAGTCTGCCAGACCATCAAAAATCGACAGATATGCATTGCGTTTCACCACTGCCCTCCGCGCACCCAGCATAAGCGCATTTACTCCTGCGGCGAACTAAAAGCTGCAAGATGCCGCACCAGCGGCCCCTGCTCCGGCAAATCCTGCAGCAGTTGCAGGGCGCTGCGGTGCAGAAGCGGATGGCAAGCTGCAGGCGCGATCTGCGCCAGCGGCTGCAGGACGAAGCGGCGCAGATGCATGGCTGGGTGCGGAATGGTGAGAGCCGGCGAGTGGATGACGCGGCTGCCATATAGGACGATATCGAGATCGATGATGCGCGGACCCTTGGGAATGAAATCAGGCGATGCACGCTGGCGTCCCATGGCGCATTCGATGTCGAGGAGACGCGAGAGCAAGCGCTCGGGCGCGGCCTCGGCGCGCAGAGCGGCGATGCGCAGACCAACCACGGCATTCAGGAACCAGGGTTGGGCGGTGAACTCGACGGGCTGGGTCTCGTAGGCATCGGAAATGGCGGTGATCTGGGCAAAGCGGCGCAGAGAGGCGATTGCCATCCGCAGATTGGCGAGACGGTCACCAAGGTTGGAACCCAGCGATAAGAAGACCTGCTCCATGCTCTCCATGAATTGCGGAAGAATATTTTTCAGAATCATTGTAGCGTTTGAGGCCTGAAAACACAGGGTGGAACGCCACAATAGATAGTATGGATTCGATTGTGAGTTGGACAATCCACAATCGCTTGGGTAGGGAAGGGTGGCTTGAAGCTGCGTAAATACAGCGTGCCAGCGATCGGCCTGTGGAAAAACCCGCATAAAATAAGGCGAAAGTGCTTGTCGCCTGCAAAATCACTGAGTTAATATGTGCGGGACCGAAGCGTTCGTCGCGCTTCGTCTTCAAGGAGGAATAACCACATGGCTGCAGGCTTGACCAAGACTGCTCTGGTTCGACTTCTGGCGGAAAAGCTGGAAATGAGCAATAAGGCTGCCGGATTGTTTTTGACCACGCTGGCGGAAATTGCGGTAAAGGAGACCAAGAAGAACGGCGTATTTGTTCTTCCCGGCCTCGGCCGTTTGAAGAAGTCCGCCCGCAAGGCTCGCATCGGCCGTAATCCCCAGACCGGCGATCCGATCAAGATTCCGGCCAAGACCGTTGTGAAGTTTTATGTCGGCAAGGCAGTGAAGGACGCGATCGCGCCCCCGAAGAAGTAGTCTCTCGTTGATTGCGAAGGCCGGCCCCGCGGGGCCGGCTTTTTCTGTCTGGACCGGGGTTAGAGGACGACGATGGTGATGCCGCGATTGGCGCGTCCGAAGTCGCGATCTTCCTTGATTGCCTTGTCGCGCTTGAGCAACTCCCAACTGGCCTGGTTGGAGAGGCGAAAATCCTCGCCGGGAATGAAGTCCGCAATGAGTCCATTGCGCTTGTGACGGTTGAGCGCCTGCCAGACTTCTTCGCGCAATCGTCCGCCGACACCGCTGGAACCGTATCCGTGGATCAACTTCAGGATCGGGATGCGGGTGGTGCGCGCGGTGGCGAGGGCGCGGTCCAGGCGCAGCAGTCCCACATTTACCGTGGGATGGCCTTCCTCGAGATTGATGGTCTTGCAGGGCACGGAATCATCGTAAACGCAATGGGCCGGACAGGGCGGGCGAAGGCGAAAAAAGTTCGAATGCGGATGAAATGAAGTTCTGGATAGGGAATGGTTGGCGGTGAAGACAGGCGGGAATGTATGTCTAACTTGTGGATTGATAAGGGCTTGACCTTGATTGCCCGAAATCCGGGAAAATGTGCGAAAAATACTTGACAAGATAACGCTCATATTTCATGATTCTTTTGTGCTTAGATAGCATCTAAAGTTTGTAGGCGGCGACCTGCAAAGGCCGGCCGCGAGACAAAATTCCTGAACCTAGGAGGATCACAATCATGACCGTATTAACCCGTTGGGAACCCATCCGGGAGCTTGCCACTCTGCAGGATCGCATGAACCGGCTGTTCAACGATTCGTTGAGCCCGGTGACCAGCCGGGAGTCGTTGTCGGCAGGTTCGTTTGTACCGCCGGTGGATGTGTACGAAGACGAACAAGGCATCCGGCTGAAGATGGAAGTGCCGGGCATCGACGAGAAAGACATCGACATCCAGTTGGAGAACAGCCTGCTGACCGTGCGCGGCGAACGCAAGATGGAGAGCGAAACCAAGGAAGAGAATTACCATCGCATTGAGCGCAACTACGGCAGCTTCACCCGCAGCTTTGCGCTGCCCAACACGGTGAACCCGGATGATATAAAGGCGGCATATGCCAAGGGTGTGCTAACCATCAGCCTGGGCAAGCGCGCCGAGGCTCGTCCGAAACAGATCAAGGTGAACATTACGCCGGAAATTGCCGAGAAGACCGTAAGCGGCAAGTAATGGCGGGAGCGAGGGCGCTTGCAGCCGGGTACACGGCAGAAACCGCCGCTCCGGCCGCAGGCGCAGGGTGGGGAGCGTTGGATGGATCGCGGGGATCCTCACGCTCCCCGTTTGCAGTTCAGGGCTAGAATGAATCGGCCGCGAGTTGGCGACAGGGCCGGGCGGCCGTTGAGGAGTGAAAGATGGCGATTCGTTGGGACCGGTTGACCGTAAAAGCGCAGGAAGCGATGCAGCGCGCCAGTGAGCTGGCGAGTGAGCATGGCAACTCGCAAGTGGAGCCGCTGCATGTGCTGCTGGCGCTGCTGGAGGACTCGGAGGGAATTGTTGCGCCGCTGCTGACAAGCGTCCAGGCAAAAGCAGCGCGCACCCTGACTCAGCAGAAGGTATCTGCCCTGCCCAAGCTGACCAGGGCGGCGGCACAGCCCGGGCTTTCAGATGCCACCACCCAACTGCTGGAGCAGGCATTTGAAACCGCGGCGGAGTTGAAGGATGAGTATGTCTCCGCCGAGCACCTCCTGCTTGGGCTGGTTACGCTGCGGGACGACCCGGCGCGGCAGGTCCTGGAAGGCATCGGAATTACCAAGGACGCCTTGCAGAAAGCGCTGAAGCTGGTGCGCGGCAATCAGACGGTGACCGACCAGAATCCCGAGTCGAAGTACCAGGCGCTGGAACGCTATGCGCGGGATTTGACGGAGCTGGCGCGGCGGGGCAAGCTGGATCCGGTCATTGGCCGGGACGAGGAGATCCGGCGCACGATCCAGGTACTGTCACGGCGGACCAAGAACAATCCCGTGCTTATTGGCGAGCCTGGGGTGGGCAAGACGGCGATCGTGGAAGGGCTGGCGCAGCGAATCGTTTCCGGGGACGTGCCCGAACAGCTCAAGAACAAGCGGGTGGTCTCGCTCGACCTGGGGGCGTTGGTTGCGGGCGCGAAGTATCGCGGCGAGTTTGAAGACCGGTTGAAGGCCGTGCTCAAGGACATTGAAGAGAGCGCGGGCACCGTCATTCTGTTTATCGACGAGTTGCACACCCTGGTTGGGGCAGGCGCGGCCGAGGGTTCCATGGACGCCAGCAACATGCTGAAGCCGGCGCTGGCTCGCGGTGAGTTACGCGCGATTGGCGCGACCACGCTGAACGAATATCGCAAGTACATTGAAAAGGACGCGGCATTTGAGCGGCGCTTCCAGATTGTGTACGTGGGCGAGCCGTCGGTGGAGGACACGATTGCGATCCTGCGCGGATTGAAGGAGAAGTACGAAGTTCATCACGGAGTACGCATCAAGGACTCCGCGATTGTCTCGGCGGCGGTGCTGTCGCATCGCTACATCAGCGACCGCTTTCTGCCAGACAAGGCGATTGATCTGATCGATGAGGCGGCGGCTTCGCTACGCATTCAGATTGACTCGATGCCGACCGAGATTGACCAGTTGCAACGCCGCGCCACGAGTTTGGAAATTGAGCGCCAGGCGCTGAAGAAAGAAAAAGATGCGAATTCCATGGAGCGGCTGAGCACGGTCGAGCGTGAACTGGCCGAGGTACGCGAGCAGGCCAACCTGCTGAAGGCGCGCTGGCGCGCCGAGAAGGACAGCATTGCCGAAGTCCGCAAGCTGAAGGAATCCATTGAGCAGCTCAAAGGGCAGCAGCAGGAAGCGGCGCGGCGCGGCGATTACGAACGCGCCTCGCGGCTGCAGTACGACGAGCTGCCCAAGGCGGAGCGAAAGCTGGCGGAGCTGACGGCCAAGGCCGAGAAGAATCAGTCGCGCATGTTGAAGGAAGAGGTGGACGAAGAAGATGTCGCTCGCATTGTCAGCCGCTGGACGGGGATTCCCGTTGCCAAGATGCTGGAAGGCGAGGTGAAAAAACTGGTGCAGATGGAGTCCCGGCTGCGGCTGAGAGTGATTGGTCAGGACGAGGCGTTGGAGAAGGTCTCCAACGCGATCCGGCGTTCGCGGGCAGGGTTGAGCGATCCGCGGCGTCCCATCGGCTCATTTATCTTCCTGGGCCCGACAGGGGTGGGCAAGACGGAGTTGGCCAGGGCGCTGGCGGAGTTTCTGTTCGACGATGAGCACGCCATGGTTCGCATCGACATGAGTGAATACATGGAGAAGCACTCGGTTTCGCGATTGATCGGCGCGCCGCCGGGATACGTGGGATACGAGGAGGGCGGACAACTGACGGAAGCGGTGCGGCGGCGTCCGTACTCGGTGCTGCTGTTTGACGAGATCGAAAAGGCGAATCCGGATGTGTTCAACGTCTTTCTGCAGATCATGGACGATGGACGGCTGACCGACGGCAAGGGGCGGGTGGTGGACTTCAAGAACACGATCCTGATCATGACCTCGAATATCGGATCGCTGTCGCTGTCTGGGGACCTGGCATCGCCGGAGCGCTATGCCCGCGCCAGTGAACAGGTGATGACAGCGTTGCGCGGACACTTCAAACCGGAGTTTCTCAACCGCATCGACGATATCGTGATCTTCCGTCCGCTGGGAACCGAGCAGCTTACGAAAATCGTGGAGCTGCGTCTCCAGGATGTGCGAGAGCTCCTGACAGAGCGCAAGATTACCCTGGATTTGACCGATGCGGCCAAGCATACCCTGTTCAAGAGCGGATACGATCCGGCGTATGGAGCGCGGCCGTTGAAACGGGCCATTCAGCGAATGATTCAGGACCCGTTGGCGATGAAGATTCTGGATGGCGAGGTGCTGCATGGCGACCACGTTGTGGTGGATTCCAAGGACGGAAAGTTGAGCTTCGAGGTGCAGCACAGGGAAGCGGCGCAGCCATCAAAAGAAACGGTGACGCAGGCATAGCGCGCGCCGGGAACAGAACGGAAACGCCCCGAGGTGAACTCGGGGCGTTTTTATTTGATTCGTGGAATGGAACCTTGGCCCGGCGGTATCAGACGGTGTGCTTACGCGAGATCAAAAAGCAGAACCTCGGCATCGGCGGTAGCAACCAGCGTCAAGTTCTCCTCCTTGCTGATGGCGGCACCATCGCCAGGATGGAGTGGCAGGCCGTTGAGAGTTGCCGCCCCGCTGGCCATCTGCAGCCAGCCGTAGCGGGCGGGGTTGAGCGCGATGGGAAGACTTTCTCCGGGCGCAAGTTTTGTAACCAGCAAGCGCGCGTCGGCGTGAATCCTCACCGACCCGTGCTCTCCGGTGGGCGATGCGATGAGCCGCCACTGGCGGCGCTTCTGCTCGTCGGGAAACGGCTTCTGCTCGTAGCTGGGCTCGACGTTCTGCTTGTCCCGATCGGGCAGGATCCAGATCTGGAGCAGGTGGACAGGCTCGGTGGGCGAGGGATTGAACTCGCTGTGCAGGATGCCCGATCCGGCACTCATGCGCTGTCCGTCGCCGGGGCGGATGACTTCCCCGGTGCCAAGGCTGTCCTGGTGCTCGAGCGCGCCGCTGAGGACATAGGTGATGATTTCCATGTTCTCGTGCGGGTGCATTCCGAAGCCCCGGCCGGCGGCGATCACATCCTCATTGATGACGCGCAGGGCGCGGAAGTGAACATGCTTGGGATCGCGGTAATCCGCGAAGGAAAACGTGTGATAGGTGTCGAGCCATCCGTGGTTGAAGTGTCCGCGCTCGGAACTCTGGCGCAAGGTGATCATCTGTACCTCCTGGCCGCGCTGAGGGCGGCCACTGAAGGAATAGATGTTGCAACAGGTAATTTCGATTCAACGGCGGCGGGTGAGGAGGTTCCGGCCAGGCCGCAGCGCGATGGGCCGTATTCTGCGTTTGCGCCCGGCAGGGAGGCACGGGCGGGCGGTGGACACGGCCTGAGGGCGCGCCCGGCTTGCCCTAACGGCTCTCGCTGGCGCTGCTACCGGCACTGCTGGAGACAGGGATGCCGGAGCCCGAGCCTGCGTTGCCGTTGCCACCGTTGCCGCCATGGCTGGAGCTTGCGTGGCCGTCGCCACCGTTGCCGCCGTGGCTGGAGCTTGCATGGCCGTTGCCGCCGTTGCCCTTGGAGGATTTGGCATCGCTGCTGGAGTTGGACGGCGGGGGTGGGCTCGACTGGGAGCCACCGTTGTCGTTGCCGGAGGATGCCGTGTCTGAGGCGCCCTCTGACTTTACGGCGGCACTGGAACCCTGGGACGAGTTTTTATGGGCGTAGTCGGTGACGTACCAGCCGGAGCCTTTGAACTGCACGGCGGGGGCGGAGATTACTTGATCGATTGTCTCCTGGCCGCACTGAGGACAAACCGTCAGCGGTGCGTCGGAGAATTTTACGATGCGCTCGAAACGATGAGCGCAGGCACTGCACAGGTATTCGTATAAAGGCATGATTCCTTCGGGTGAAGCCAGCCGCCCACAGAAGGGGCGACGTTCCATTTAAAGCACGGAATACTCTAATTCTAGGTTCCTGAGGGCGATGCGGTCAATTGTGCGGCGTCTGGCTCTGGTACACTTCGCCTTTGGTGCAATCGCGGGCGGCGCGGCCGGTGGCTGTTGCCCTGGAGGAAAGACATGTCTGCAACCCAACCCTCGCTCTATTTGGTCGGCACCCCGATCGGCAACCTTGAGGACATTTCGCTGCGCGCGCTGCGCATCCTGAAGGAAGTGGACATGATTGCCTGCGAGGACACGCGGCTGACGGCGAAACTGCTCAATCATTATGGTATCGGAACGCGCACCATCAGCTACCACGAGCACAACGAACTGACCCGTTCGGCGGAGCTGATCATGCACCTGGAACAGGGGAAATCGATTGCGCTGGTGACCGACGCGGGGATGCCGGGGGTGAGCGATCCGGGCTTCCGGCTGGCGTCATTGGCGATCCGGCACAAGATTCCGGTGGTTCCGATTCCGGGAGCTTCGGCGTTTTTGAGCGCGCTGGTGGCCAGCGGACTGCCGACGGATTCGTTTGTGTTCCACGGTTTTCTGGCCCCCAAGCTGGGACAGCGGCGGAAGCTGCTGGAGGAGATTCAACACTCGCCGCGGACGCAGATTTTTTACGAAGCGCCGCACCGGTTGCTGGGTACGCTGGAAGATATCGTGGAGGTGATGGGTGCGCACCGTCACGTGGTGGTGGCGCGCGAGGTCACGAAAATTTACGAGGAGTTTGTGCGGGATACCGCGGCCGAGGTTCTGGAAAACTTCAAGAAGCGGGACGAGATTCGCGGCGAGATTACGGTGCTGATTGGACGGGGCGAAGAGCAGCACGGAGTTCCGGCGGTGACGCGGAAAAACGCCCGCAGCCGGGTTCGGGAACTGATGAAGGCCGAGGAGATTGACGAAAAAGAGGCGATGAAGCGGGTGGCGAAAGAGATGAAAATCAGCAAGAGCGATGTTTACCGGGAACTGCAGAAGGACGGGAAGCGGTAAAGGGGCTACTCCGTCGCCATCGCCTCAAGCCGGTCGAGGATATCCGGGTATTTGCGGATGAGCAATACGAGAGCCGCCGCCTGCGGGTTGGGCTTGGAGCGCCCCTGCTCCCACTTTTCCAGCGTGCGCTCGTTGGCGCGCAGTTTGCGGGCAAAGACCGCCCGAGAGCAATGCAGACTCTCCCGCGTATCGCGAATCAGCTCGGCATCCACCTGCGGCAGCGGAGAGGCCTCCAGCTTGTAGTTGCGCAGCGTGATCTTGCCCTCGCGATGCTCTTTCATCGCGCTCACGCCTTCCATCAACTCGCTGAAGAGCTTTCTTTTTTTCGTCGTCATCGCGTTGTTCCCTTTCGTGTGGCGCGCGCCGCGCTCCGAGCGCGCAGTTCCGCGGAAACCGCAGCCTTCAAGGCGAGATTCGCAGCGGGAGATGCGCCAGCGAATTCCACGATGCGGTAGGTGTGAGTTGACGATGAGCTATAGCTGCGCTTGTGGCGAAGCACTCGCCTTAGAAACTAAGCCGACCTTTCGGCGACGAATGCTTCGACCGGTTTGGATTCCGCCTTATTTTCAAGCAAGAGCAACATGTAGGCCAGACACCGCCCCGCGCCATCCAGCAGGTAGTAGCGAGCACTTGGGTTAGTCAGCATCTCACATGGCTCCGCCGAGCACACCGCAATTCGATTGGGACCCTCGAGCCTGAAAGCATCTCGCTGTAGGCCTTCGTAATAGCGTATGAGCCTCGCCAAGCGCCCCAGATAGTCCATTTGCTTCGCGTTGGAAGCGACCTGCTTGAGGATGCGGTAGTCGGGCCTGCCTGGAACGACGAGCTTAGCTCCCTTCGTCCAGTCATCTTCCAGGAAAACCAAACATGCTAGATCGGTCTCAGCGTTAAGCTCAGCAATGCGCCAACGTGTTGTAGCATCGAACCAGGGACGCATCTTGCCGCCGTGGTGCCTACGCATGTTCGTTACCGGCTCTGTTAATTCCCAGTTCGCCGGTTCCCGTTGTTCTTTTGACGCCTCCCGTCGAAGGTACCAGGTGCAATACTCTTCCATCGAGCTCTCGCGTACGTATCGCATACTTACTCTTCAACCGCGCGCAGCAATTCCTTCGTGTACTCGTGCTGGGGGGCGGTGGTGATTTGCTCGGTGGTGCCGATTTCCACGATTTTGCCTTGGCGCATGACGGCGATGCGGGTGGAGAGATAGCGCACGACGGGCATGGAGTGGGAAATGAACAGGTAGGTCAGGCCGAAATCTTTCTGCAACTGCTTGAGCAGGTTGACGATCTGGGCGGCGACGCTGACGTCCAGGCTGCTGACGGCTTCGTCGGCGACGATGAAGCGGGGACGCAGGGCGAGGGCGCGGGCGATTCCGATGCGCTGACGCTGGCCGCCGCTGAATTCGTGGGGATAGCGGGCGAGGGCGGTGACTTCCAGGCCGACGGCGCGCATCAGCTCGGCGGCGTGCTGGCGGAGGATGGGCTTGCCGAGATCGTCATGGATGGCCAGCGGTTCGGTGACGATGTCTTCGACGCTGAGGCGCGGGTCGAGCGAGCCGAAAGGGTCTTGGAAGATGATCTGCATCTCGCGGCGGGTTTCGCGCAGGGCGCGGGCACCGAGGGCGGTGACGTCAATGCCGTCAAAGCGCACGGCGCCGCTGGTGGGTTCGATGAGGCGCAGCAACAGGCGGCCCAGGGTGCTCTTGCCGCAGCCGGATTCGCCAACCAGGCCGAGGGTTTCGCCGGCTGCGATGGTGAAGGAGACGTCATCGACGGCGCGGAGTCCGTTTTCCGCCTGGCGCCCGAAGGCGTCCGAGGTGTCATAGATCTTGGTGAGATGTTCGGCTTCGAGCAGCGCCATATTGTGCAGCGTAACACAGGCGGGTTGGCCCAGATGGGTTTTCCAGAAGGCTTACGATGGGTTGCCTGCCAGGGTTGAGGATGACTGGGCGTAGGGCCGCCGAGGCTGGAATGGCGGGTTGGGCGGCGCGTGATTTATCGCCGCGTCGGGAACGGCAACTTTATCCATCGGGCAGGCAGGGGCCCGCGTGCTAAAATTTCCACAGCGAATCCCTACGAGAGAAGCCATTGATCGAGCTTGCGCCATCCATTTTATCGGCTGATTTCGCCCGCCTTGCCGAGCAGGTACAACCGGTGCTCGACGCCGGAGCGACCCTGCTGCACGTGGACGTCATGGATGGGCACTTTGTACCGAACATCACGATTGGGCCGCCGGTGGTGGCCGCGCTGCGCAAGCATGTGCAGGCGCCGCTGGACGTTCATCTGATGATTGAGAACGCCGACGACTACATTGGGGCGTTCGCGGATGCGGGCGCCAGTTGGATCAGCGTGCACCAGGAGGCTTGCGTGCATCTGGACCGGGTGGTGGAACACATCCGCTCGCGCGGCGCGCTGGCCGGAGTGGTGATCAATCCGGCGACGCCGGTGGCCACCTTGAGCGACATACTCGAAGTTGTGGATTATGTGCTGGTGATGTCGGTGAACCCCGGCTTTGGCGGACAGAAATTTATCCCCCGGACGCTGGGAAAGATTCGCCATCTTGTCCAGTTGCGTGCCGAGCGGCATCTTGGCTTCCGGATTGAGGTGGATGGAGGCATCGCTCTTGATACCATAGGCGCGGTGGTGCAGGCGGGCGCCGAGATTCTGGTTGCCGGCAACGCCGTGTTTGGCCGTGGTGATTCCGGGCACAATGTACAACAGCTTTTGCAGGCTGCGCGTTCGGCCACATTGCAGAAAGCTTAGCCGTTCATTCGAGTTCTACCGAGGTGTTTCCGGCATGTTTCGTCGCGTTGTCATCGCCCTGCTGCTGGGTATAAGTTTGCTGACCTCGGTGGCCTGCAAGAACAAGAAGGCCGCCAACCCGCTGGCTCATGTCAACTCCAAGCAGCCGGACAAGGTACTGTTCGACCGCGCCATGGAGGCGATGAAGCAGCGTAAGTATGACGTTGCGCGCATCGCGTTGCAGACGCTGATCAACACCTACCCGGACTCGGAATACGTTGCGCGCGCCAAGTTGACGGTGGGCGAAGCCTGGTACCAGGAAGGCAGCCCGGCGTCGCTGGCCCAGGCGGAAACCGAGTTCCGCGACTTCATCACTTTTTTCCCCAACATGGCCGAGGCCTCGGAAGCCCAACTGAAGATTGCCGATATTCACTATCGCCAGATGGAGAAGCCGGACCGCGATTACACCCACGCGCGCCGCGCCGAGGATGAATACCGCCAACTGCTGCTGCAATACCCCGACAGCAAACTGGCCGACACCGCCCGGCGCCGTCTGCTGGAGGTGCAGGAGGTGCTGGCCGAGCGCGAATTCCGAATTGCGCGTTTTTATTACCAGCGGCAGTCGCTGCTGGCCTCGATTGCGCGGGCCAAGACACTGACCGACACGTACCCGCTTTACAGCCGCGCCGACGAAGCGCTGTTCATACTGGGCCAGGCCTACGAGCAGCAGGCGGACCGGACTCGCGCCTCCAAACTACCGGATGACCTGAAGCAAAAACTCACCAAGGGTTACCTGGACAGCGCGGCACAGGCATATAGCAAGATTGTGAGCCGCTACCCGGCGATGCCCCGCTACCAGGACGCCCGCCGCCGCCTTGCCGCCATCGATCGCCCCGTACCCACGCCCGCGCCGGAAGCGATTGCCCAGAACAAAAAGGAGCTGGCAAGCCGCGTTACCACCACTCGCTATGAGCACTGGGTGAACAACATGGAAAAGCGTCCGGACTTGAGCGCTGCGACCAGAACGGGCGAGCCCACCCTGGTCGATCCCAAGGAGACGGACGCGCCGACCATGGTGCGCGAGATCAATACCATGGTGAAGTCTGAGTTGGACGCCAAGGCCGGTACGGGCAAAGTTGCAGTGGAAACCGTGAAGGAGAGTGGAAAGGTACCGGAGAATCAGCCGGCACCGCGCTCGGCGGAAGCGGCGGCGAACTCCAGTGACGTTCCCGTACAGGCCCCCGCGCAACTCAATGAGAGCGCGTCGAGTTCATCGGGAGACCCGTCTTCCAGTTCGTCCACGGCGGCGAACGCGAAAGACGATTCGAAGCACGCTTCGTCCAGCCAGAAGCCCAAGAAGAAGCGCCATTTCCATATTCCGATTCCGCTCTAATTCCATCCGGAAAACGGAAAAGGCCCGCTCGAAGTTACCATCGGGTGGGCTTTTTTGTCCGGTTGGTTAGCAGAAGAAGTTACTATTCGTTGACCTTGCCACGAGAACGCGATAACGTGGCTCACGGGTTCTGCTGAAAACCTTATCTCTTGATAGGATCTGTCCGTGCCTCTCCACATCCTGCTTGCCGACGACAGCGTACCAGCCCAAAACATGGGCAAAAAGATCCTTGTTGATGCCGGATATGAAGTGCTGACGGTGAGCAACGGACTGGAAGCGCTACGCAGAATTGCCGAGGCGGCACCGGACATCGCCATTCTGGACATATTCATGCCCGGGTACACGGGCCTGGAGATCTGCGAACGTCTGCGCGCCGACCCCGCCACGGCCACCTTGCCGGTCATCCTGACGGTTGGGAAGCTGGAGCCGTACCGTCCGTCCGACGGGGAGAGCGTGCACTCGAACGCAGTCATCGTGAAACCATTTGCTTCCGCCGAGCTGGTTTCCGCGGTCCACAATTTGATCGGTGATCCGCAGCCTGTTCAAGTCCAACCGGAACCTGCGGCAGAACCTCTTGTTGTGGAACCGGTTGCTGATGCGGCGCGCGAAAGTCACGCCGTAGCCGAGGTTCTGGAACCTCCGGCCCCGTCAACCGCAGTTCCGCCCGCGCCCCCGGAACAGCCCGTGGAAGGGTTGGCAGAGGAGCCGGAGGACGAACCGCTGTTCTCCTCCTACGGTGACTTACCCGCAGCCGACGACGCAGCGCCCCTGGCTCCGCCGGAGCCTAGCGTCTATGCTGCCGAGCCACTGGTGGACGGCGGTGAGCCGGGCGGAACGGAAAGCCTGACCTTCAATCCCGACGCTGCGCACACGCCTTTCAGTGCCTCTGCCGCCGACCTGTTGCCTCCGGCATCAGAACTCCCAGCAGCAGAGGATGAGTCCCGCTTCAGCGAGTTTGATCTGGAAGTTGCTGCGAACCACTACGCGGCTGGGCCTGAACCGGAATTTTCAACCATGGAAGAGCCAGTACACCCGCTGCCGGCTGCCAGCGAGCAACTGGAAGTTGGGGCGGATGCTGAGCCGGAATCGCCGGCCATGGCGCCAGAGCCGGCGGGGGCGACCGATGAGGCGAGTTCCGGCCCGCCGGAAATGCTGGAGCTGGAATTGCCGGTACTGGAAGTCGCGGGGATCGACCCGGCACTGGAGGTGCAGGAATCGGCCGCGGCCATCGGCGAGGATACCAGCCAGGGTTCAGAAACGAGTCCGGGACAAGGCGCTCCCACGCAGGAGAAGGACACTGCGACCGCATCGGCAGCAGAGCTTGCCAGCGACGAGGAAGCGCGCAGGCTGGCATTTGAAGCACTGTTCAATTCGACCGATCCGATTCCCCTGGAGGAAGATTCCGCGCCAACCGCCGACGCCGAGCCCACCATGGATGCGCTTCCAAGTATTGCCGATCTTTCGGAGAATGAAGCCGGCAACATCGCGCCGGACTCGGAACTGGAAACCCTGCGCAATGACGATCAGCCTTCCTTCATGGTCGCGGAATCAGATCCGTATCTTCTGGAAGAAGAGCAACCGTTGAACGCAGTTGGAAAAATCCCTGACCGGGACCCGCTGCTGGACGATGGATCGGCATCGAACTGGGGGCCAGAGCCGCTGCTGGAGTCACCAGATGCATCCGCACCGGCGAAAGGAAAGATTTCTTCATCGCAGCCGGAGGAGGGCAGCGATTTGATGGTCGCGGCGCCGGTTGAGGTCATTGAGGTTGAAGCGGCGCAGCCTTCCGCTGAGCTTCATCCGGAGGCGCTGGAAGTTCTGGAAGTTGCACCGACGACAGAGAGTGCGCCGACGGCTCCCGCAGCGATCGTGGAGCTAGAGCCGGCCGCGGTTGAAGCCATTGAGGTTGAAACGGCGCAGTCTTCCGCTGAGCTTCATCCGGAGGCGCTGGAAGTTCTGGAAGTTGAACCGACGACAGAGAGTGCGCCGACGGTCCCCGCAGCGATCATGGAGCCAGCGCCCGCGGAAGCGACGTATCCCGCAGCGGCGACACAGGTGCACGCGATTTCTTCCACGCACGAGGCTTCGCCCCGGTCGAGCGAAGCCGAACGGATTCATCAGGCTGTCGAACGGGTCTTTGACCGCTTCAAACCTGTGCTGGTGGCGGCCATTGTGCGCGAGTTGGCCCGTCGCGATTAACCCGATGCGGGCGGTTGTGAAAAAGCCAGGCACCCAGGATTGGGTGCCTGTAATTCTGTGACCGTTTGCGGACTCAGGCGGGTTGAATTCTCATGCTCAAATCTACCGAGCGGGCCGAGTGGGTGAGGGCGCCGATGGAGATGTAGTCCACTCCGGTTTCGGCGTACTGGCGCACATTTTCCAGGGTGATTCCGCCGGAGGATTCCAGCGGGATGGGGCGCGCTTCACGGCGCACACGGGCGACGGCCTCGCGGGTCTGCGCCGGGCTCATATTGTCCAGCAGGATGGAATCGGCGCCGTACTTCAGAGCGCTCTCGAGCTCCTGCATGTCGCGCACTTCCACTTCGACTGGCTGCTCGCCTTTGCGGTTTGCCAGGGCGCGCTCGAGGGCGATGCGAACCCCGCCGGCAAGATCGATGTGGTTGTTCTTGACGAGAATCCCGTCGGAGAGATCGAGACGATGGTTGGAGCCGCCGCCGCAGCGGACCGCGTACTTTTCCATCAGGCGCAAGCCGGGCACGGTCTTGCGCGTGTCCAGGATTTTGGCGGTGGTTCCCTGGACGGCGTCGGCGTAGCGGCGGGTCACGGTGGCGACGCCGCTGAGGTGCTGCAACAGGTTCAGGATGAGGCGCTCGCAACTGAGCAGCACGCGCGCGTTATGGCGGATGGAGGCGATGACCGTGCCTTTGTGGAGAGACACGCCATCGAAAATCTCCTGCGGAATGCTAACCTCGGGATAGGCGCGTGACTCGCCCTCAAGCTCGGCAAACACCTCAAAAATACGCTGCACCGAGGCGATGCCGGCCAGCACGCAATCCTCTTTCGCCAGGATGGCCGCCATCGCCTTCTGATGCGGATCAATGATCGCCAGGGTGGTAGCGTCGCGGGTGGCCTGATCCTCCAGCAACGCGTTTGCCAGGATGGCTGTGATCCTACGGCTATTCCAGTTCATATTCGCTTCCTTCCGTTAGTCTTGCGCGCCCAGCTCAGCCAGCCGGACCCTGCATTTTTCAATCAGCGATTCCAACTCGACGCGGCGAGTCCGCAAGCCTGCGACGACTTTTGCCGGAGCCTTGGAGAGAAATCCCTGGTTGGCGAGCTGGTTGCCGTTGCGCAGGTACTCGGCTTCGAGCTTCTCCAGTTCTTTGGCGGAACGCGCGGTTTCAGCCTCGACATCGACCTTCTGCTCGTAGACCAGGCGCACCTCAAAACGCGCGGTGGCGCGCGCATTGGTTGCCTTAGCCAGCGACTCATCGACAAATGTCAATGTAGAGACATTGGCCAGACGCCCGAGTGCGGCGGTGTTGGCCTCGATGAGCGCACGGACTTCGCCGTTGGTGAAGACCTGGATTGGCAACGTTTCTTTCTGCCCGACCTTCAACTCAGCGCGAAGGTTGCGCACCGAAACGATCAGGTCCTGAAGAATTGCCATGTCGCGCTCGGCATCCGGGTTGAGCTGCGCCGGGTCGGTGGTGGGGTAGGCGGCCAGCGCAATGGACTTGAGCGGGGTTTTGCCATCGTAGACCGCGCTCCAGATCTCCTCGGTAATAAATGGCATGAACGGAGCCAGCAGGCGCAGCGCGGCTTCGAAGACCCGCACCAGGTTGGCAAAGGCGGCGCGGGCTTGCTCGCGATTTGCGGAGAGCAGGCGCGGCTTGAGCAACTCGACATACCAGTCGCAATACTCGCCCCAGAAGAAGTGATAGACGACGTGGGCGGCCTCGTGGAAGCGGTATTCGGCGAGCGCCGAGGAAACCTCGCCAGCGACGCGATTGAAGCGCGAAAGAATCCATCGGTCCTCGAGGGTGGCCGCGGCGAACCCTTTCAGACCGGCGGCGTCCTTTGGATTGGCGGTGGCGGTAAACTCGCCGAGCGACCAGACATTCTGCTCCGCGGCGCGGTCCACGTTCATGAAGAGGAAGCGGGCGGCGTTCCAGATCTTGTTGGCGAAGGCGCGATAACTCTCGGTGCGGCTCTCACTGAAGGCGATGTCCGTGCCGGGAGCGGCCATGGCAGCCAAAGTGAAGCGCACCGCGTCGGTGCCGAATTTTTCGATGACGCCGATGGGATCGACGACGTTGCCCTTTGTCTTGGACATCTTCTGGCGATCGGCGTCGCGCACCAGGGCGTGGATATATACCTCGCGGAAGGGCACGATGTCGCGCTTATCCGTTTTTTGCTCGTCCATCAGGTGGCAGCCCAGCATGATCATGCGGGCGACCCAGAAGAATAGAATGTCAAAGCCGGTGACCAGGGCCGAGGTTGGATAGAAGGCATCGCAGTCCGCGGTCTTTTGCGGCCAGCCGAGAGCCGAGAACGGCAGCAGGCCGGAGCTGAACCAGGTGTCCAGCACGTCGGTATCCTGCTCAATCTCAGTGCTGCCGCAATGCACGCAGGTGGTTGGATCGGTGCGCCCGACGGTGATGCCGTGACAGTGAGCGCAGTGCCAGGCCGGAATGCGATGGCCCCACCAGAGCTGACGCGAGATGCACCAGTCGTGGATATTCTCCATCCACTGCAGGTAGATTGCGGTGTAGTTTTCCGGCGTGAACTTGATGCGGCCGTCGTTTACAACATCGCGCGCGACCTGCGCCAGCGACGGGCGGCCGTCGTTGGTCCGGCGGTTGACGGCGAGGAACCACTGGGTGGAGACGCGCGGCTCGACCACGGTCTTGCAGCGGTCGCAAACACCGAGCGGCACCAGGTAATCCTTCACGCTGACCAGCGCGCCGCTGGACTCGAGATCGGCCACGACGCGCTCGCGCGCCGCGTAACGCTCGAGTCCCTGGTAGGGGCCGGCGTTTTCGTTCATGTGCGCGCTCTCATCCATAATGACGAGCTCTTCGAGCCCGTGGCGTTTACCGGCTTCGAAGTCGTTGGGATCGTGGGCCGGGGTGACCTTGACGGCTCCGGTGCCGAACTCGGGCTGCGCGAGTTCGTCGAGGATGATGGGAATCTCGCGGCCGACGAGCGGTAGTTTCACCGACCTGCCGTGCAGATGGGTGTAGCGCTCATCGCGCGGATTGACGGCGACGGCCGTGTCGCCCAGCATGGTCTCCGGGCGCGTGGTGGCGACGACGATGAATTCGCCGGGAATTCCGATGACGGGATAGCGGATCTGCCAGAGTTTGCCCTGGGTTTCCTCGTGCACGACTTCGAGGTCGCTCAGCGCGGTGAGGCAGCGCGGACACCAGTTGACGATGTAGGCGCCACGATAGATCAGTCCCTCTTCCCAGAAGCGCACGAAAGCTTCGCGCACGGCGCGCGAGAGTTGCGCGTCCATGGTGAAGAACTGGCGCGACCAGTCGACGGAGTCGCCGAGACGCTTCATCTGCTCGAGGATGTATCCGCCATATTGCTCCTTCCACTGCCAGACGCGCTCGAGGAAGGCTTGGCGGCCGATGTCCTGCCGTTTCTTCCCCTCGCTGGCCAACTGGCGCTCCACCATCATCTGGGTGGCGATGCCGGCGTGATCGGTTCCGGGGAGCCACATGGAATCCTTGCCCAACATGCGCTGCCAGCGGGCGAGGATATCCATCTCGGTGTGATTGAGCATGTGTCCCATGTGCAGGCGGCCGGTGACGTTGGGCGGCGGCAGCAGGAGGGCATAGACGTTGGCTCCATCGGCGGGGGTTGCGGTGTGGAAGAGGTTTTCGCGGACCCAGTAGGCGGCCCAACGCTTTTCAATTTCGGCGGGATCGTAAGCCTTTGGCAGTTCGTGCGGCATAAGATGGAAATTTCCTCAGCTTGGAATCTTCAAGTTTATCAGAGCGAAACGGGAGCGCATTCCGGGGCAGAGGAATTGGCGTCACAGAGACAGAAACGAAGTTCCGGTAAAATGGGCATTTCTAAATCCCCTGATACCATGTGCGGCAAGGCTGATGAGAATTCTCTTTTGTGGTGAAACTTTTCCCGCTGCTTCCGAGATGCTGCGGCAACGTCTGCAAGCAGGCGGGGCCGATGAGATCGTGGTTTCGCCCAGCACGGCGATTCGAGCCGCGCTGGACGGCGTCGAGATGGTGGTGCCCTTGATGTCGCGGATCGATGCGGCGCTGATGGATGCGGGGCATTTTCGCTTGATTCAGCAGTGGGGCACTGGATTGGATGGTGTCGATCTGGAAGCGGCCCGGTCGAGAAAAATCTGGGTCGCCAATGTGCCCGCTTCGGGCGGCAATGCCGACTCTGTTGCGGAACATACCATCCTGCTGATTCTGGCTTCGCTGCGACAGATTCCCACGGCGCGGGCAAACCTGCAAAGGGGCGTGCTGGGCGCGCCGCTGGGAATCATGCTCGCGGGCCGCACGGTGACTCTCTACGGTCTGGGAGCCATTGCAAAAGCCCTGGTCCGGAGATTGCGCGGGTTCGATGTACGTCTGGTTGGGATCACGCGCGACCCGGCGGCCGCGAAGGTACGCGAGCTGGGTCTCGACGCTGTTTATTCGACGGCTGACCGCGCCAAGGGATTGGCGCAAACCGACATCCTGGTGGTGTGCCTCTCACTTTCAGAGGAAACCCGGGGAGTGATCGATGGCGCTGCGCTGGCGGCGCTTCCTCGCGGAGCATTCCTGATTAATCCAGCACGAGGAGCCCTCGTCAACTACGATGCCCTGTACGCGGCGGTTGCCGCAGGCCGATTGGGAGGGGTTGGGCTGGACGTTTACTGGAAGGAGCCGATTGCTCCCGATGATCCGCTGCTCAGGTTCCCAAACGTGATCGCGACCCCTCACATTGCCGGCATTACGGACCGGTCCTACGCGGAGATTGCAGACGTGGTGGTAGAAAACGTCGAGCGCCTGCGGCGTGGCGAAGCGCCGCTGAACCGCAACGTTTAACCACAGCAAGGGCTGGCCGCCGGCGGGCTCACTCGGGCTTGGTGACATCCGGGAAGTCGGCGCCGAGCGTCGTCTGCTCCCACTGGTCAAAGTCACGGGACATGCGATCGAATTTGGCGCGCGCATTTTCCAAAGCCATGCGGCCCAGTACAAGATGGAGCGGCGGTGTCTCCGACTGCACGGCCTGAATCATGGCCTCGGCCGCACGCACCGGATCGCCAGCCTGATGACCGCTGCCGCCAGCAATGGCCGCGCGGCGGGTGCCCCCGGTTCCGGCGTATGCATCGATCGGGTGGCCAGTCTGCTTCAGGGAGCGCCCGGCCCAATCTGTACGGAAAGGCCCGGGTTCAACCACCAGAACTTTGATGCCAAGGGGTTCGACCTCCTTGGCCAAGGCTTCCGAAAGTCCCTCGACCGCAAACTTGGTTGCGTTGTAATAGCCTACGCCGGGGAATCCCACGAGACCGGCTACCGAGGAGATGTTGATGATGTGGCCGCTGCCCCGCCGCCGCATTCCCGGCAGCACGGCCCGGGTCATGGCAGCCAGGGCGAAGACGTTGGTCTCAAACATGGCGCGAACCTCGGCGTCCTCGCCCTCCTCGACCGCGGCCAGGTAGCCAAATCCGGCATTGTTCACCAGCACGTCGATGCGGCCAAAGTTGCTCTCAGCTTTCTGCACGGCATCGGAAACCTGCGCCGGGACGGTTACGTCCAACTTGAGCACAAGCGCCCGGTCGCCGTAGTCCGCGGGGAAATCCTGGATCGTATCCGGATTGCGCGCTGTCACCACGGCGCGCCAGCCTTTTTCAAGAACGAGTTTCGCCAATTCCCGGCCAAACCCCGTAGAGCAGCCCGTGATGAACCATACAGGTGGGTTCTGATGCGGCATTTCTGGCTCCTCCCGAATGGGAAATCCACGCCGATCATACCGTAAATTTGTTGTTGCGTGGGGGGTCGATTGTCCCGGATTCGCTAGCTGGAGACGTTCTTCCGGCAGGGCGAGCGACCGGGGTAAATCGTACGCAGGGTGCAGCGGCATGCGCAGGAATTCAGCAGGTTGACCCTGTTTCTTGCCGTAGAGGGCGCGGAACCGGAACCCCGGGGAACGATTCTGTCTCCAGGGCGGTCCCGCTGTGCTGCTGCCGGGCCGGCACCAGCGCGACGGTTACGAAGCTTTGGTCGCAAGTTCGTCGAGCAGGCGCGATGCCTTGGTCACCTGATCGACACCGAAAACCAACAGCGGAAGGTTGGAACCTGGCTTGAGGCCGCAGTAGGAGTAATTGATGTTGACCCGGTTCTCGCCCAGCCGCAACGCCGCGCGGGCCAATTCCCCCGGACGATGCGGCAAGGTAACAGTGACTACGTCGTCTTGCTCGAAGTTCGCGTGTAGACTGCTGAGCACCGCCAGAGCGCCGGCCGGATCGTCCACCACGAAGCGGGCCAGACTCTCGCCTTGCTCCACAAACGACTGAAAAGCCAGGATGTTCACACCACGCTCCGCCAAGGCAAGACAGCAGGACCCCAATGCGCCCGGCTTGTCATCCACGGTTACCCTGAATTCCTTCGACTTCGCCATTCCGCTTGATCTCCGTTTCCGGGACGAGGACATCGCCGAACCATCGCCCCTGATCGCAACAGCTCTTTGGGACAGCTTAACCCAACCGCTCCAGATTCATGAAACCAGGTGGTAGTGCCCGTCCTGTCTGGTGACCTGCACCGGACATCCGAACAGGGAGCCCAGACTGCGGGCGGTGAGCAACTCCGGCTTTCCGCCATCGTTCACAATGCGGCCGCCGCGCATGAAGATGACGCGCTTGATCTCGGGAACGACGTCGGGTAGATGATGTGTGATCAGCAACAGGGCGATGCCGGATTGCGCCAGCTTGCTCATGGTGCGCCGCAGTTCGATTTGGGCGGAAACGTCGAGGCTGTTGCTGGGCTCATCAAACAGCAAGGCCCTGGGTTCGTGAACCAGGGCGCGGGCAATCATCACCCGCCTGACCTCGCCGGACGACATCTCGCCGATCACCCGCCCGGCCAGGTGCTCGATTTCCAGCCATGCCAGGAGTTCGTCGGTCTTCGCGTCCATTTCAGGCTTGATCTTCTGATGCCGGGAAAGGCCCACGCTGCTGAAAAACCCGGAGAGCACGCCCTCGCGACCCGTGATGGGGCGGGAGTAGAAAGCGTCATTGTCGTTGGTCACGACTCCCAGCATCGAGCGCAGTTCGGAAACGTTCCAAGTCTCCTGCCCGAAAAGCCGCATGGAGGAATTTGGGTCATAGAGCGGGTAAAGTTCACGCGTGATGGTCTTGATCAGCGTCGATTTACCGGAGCCGTTGGGGCCCATGATGGCGACGTGCTCGCCGGCTTCGATGCGTAAGTTCAAGTCATGCAGTACCATGCAGCCAGCGCGGACAACGGAGACGTGGCGCAGTTCGATCAACGGAGGAGCCAGGTGGGTCGCCATGCAGTGAGAGTTGTGGATGCCGGTCTCCGATTCGCCGATGAGATTTTCAATCCTGAAGCGCTTCATTTATTGTAATCAGAAATTGGCTGGAGCGGAGGGCGCTGATGCGACGGCAGGTGCCGGGGAAGCGTCAGTTTTTCATCCCCACTGCAATCCGGGGGCGCAGATGCTCGATTGGATCATGCTCACAATGATGCCGGTCATTGACGGCAAATCCTCAGTGCCAAGGCCGCCAATCCGTGGTGAACCTCAAGCGGTTTGCGGTTTCTCAGTCCCTGCCTTGTCCTTGGTTCCGGGATCGGAAGAGTAGAGAAACTGCTCGATTTCATCAATGCGTTTACTGGCGTCATTGTAGCCAATGTCGATGAGAGCACTGGTGTACTGCGGTGTAAACAGCAGACAACTCATTAGATCCGAACAGGAAGCGGCATCCCTCCCCAGGCTGCTGACGAAGTACTGGATAAGATACGGCATTGCTTTTTGATGTTGCTGGGCCAGTTGCGATAAATCGACCGACGGGGTGATCAGCAGCGATTGTACTGGGCGCATTCTTTCCTTGCCTTCAATCCCGGACGTGCTGATATCGCCGGCGGCAAGGAGCTGATTCAACCGCTCCAGGTGCTCGATGTCGGTGGACAGGTGGTCCAGAAACATGGCGTTCAAAAGGATGCCTACGACCTGTGCGATCGAAGGATCTTCGCGGCCCCCGACTTCTTTCTGGTGTTCGAGATTCTCGCAGCGGACACCAATGGCCATAATCCGGTTTGCGCCCAAGCGGATGACCGGGCTGAGCGGTTGCTGTAGCCGCACGCAACCGTCGCCGAAAAACGCCGTCCCTTGGTCGGTTTTGAGCTTTACCGGCTGAAATACCAGCGGAATGGCAGCGGAAGCACAAACATGGTCGACCGTAATCGGCGTCGCCATTGTTACCCTCCGGCTTCGGCTCCACATGGGGTGGCCCTTTTTACCCTGGATGAAGAGATAGGATTTCCCCGAGGTGTAGTTCGTCGCGCAAACGACGACCGCATATATGTTTCCCCGCTTGATATTGACCTCAATTCGATCGCAATGCAGGTGGGAATTGAGGTAGCGGCGCAATGGCGACGCATCGAGGAGGGAATGGGCGCTGCTTCCGCCCAGAACGGCCCCGAAGGATAGATTGACAATCCAGGCGACAGAGTTGGCGGCCTGGGAGAAAACATCGCAGCGAAAGACCTGTGAAGGCCGGAGACTGGACCAGAGCCGGGCGATCACCTCGGTTGCCAGGGAAAAATCATGGCTGCCGGCAGCCAGGGCGACACCATTGATAGCCCCGGCGGAAGCAGCTCCAATGATGGGAAAAGGATTGCCGCGCGTGCGAATCCTCTTTATCTCGCCAATGCGCTTGAGAACACCCGCTTGATAGGCGCCTCGGGCACCCCCGCCCGTCATTACCAGACCGAGTGTGTTAACCACAGGAATCTCCTTCGGCAGGACTGGCTCGCCCGAATTGTATCAATCCTGAGAGGCTCTACAAGACCAAGCCTGCATCTGCGACCGAAAAGCGGAACGATTCTGAGTCGTTTTGGCCCTGCGGTCAGCAGAATGACGGCAATTGCCTTGCCATGAAGGCTTCAGGGCTGTCCGACACGGAGATGTCTGCGGGTGCTCCGACAGCTCCACAAGGATTGCCAGCGAAGTTCAGAAGTGCCATGGTTCGCCGCTGCAGTGCTTGCAGGGCGCTGCGGTGCGATGGGAATCAAGCCTCTCGGGGTGCGGCAACGGGACGAAACAAACGGGGCTGCAGGCGCCTTGACCCAGAGGCGATCGCCGCAGAGGGCGGGAGAAATGCAAAGCCGGAAACTTTGCAGGCCGGCAAGATCCAGGAACCCTCCTATGGAGGGTTCCTGGAGGGGATCAGAGCGGGTGATTCGGGTCCCCGGAGATCAGTTCAAGACCGGAATCGCCGCCGGTGGTATCGGTGATGGGGATGATGGGTTCCTCCTCGGGGCTGGCGACGCGCATGGCTTCGAGTACGCGCGAGGTATGCTGGCCGCGGCGCATTACCATGCGGCCGGTGCGTGAGATTTCGAGGATTTGGTTATCGCCTTCGCTGAGGACCTGGATGAGACCTTCGATCTTGGAGGCGACGCCGGTGATTTCCAGCATCAGCGATTCGGGGGCAAGATCGACCACGTGGGCGCGGAAGACCTCGGCGAGCTGGAAAATGAAGGCGCGGGTTTGCGGGGTCGCAGCGACTTTGATGAGGGCGAGCTCGCGGCAGACGCAGGAGAGCTGACCGATGTCGTCTACGTCGAGGACATTTTCAAGCTTGAAGAGCGAGGCCTTGATGCGATGGCCGGAACCGGAAGCGGCCTCAGCCACGATCGTCATGCGCGACACGTCCTGGCGCTCAGAGTGGCCGACGGTGAGCGAGATGATATTGATGTTCAAGCGGCGGAACAGAGAGGCAACCCGGGTGAGGACACCGGGCTTGTCTTCAACGAGAGCGACGAATGTGTGCAGCATATCAGACCTTTCAGCAAGTGAACGGGTGAACCAGTCAACGGGCCGGCAACCAATGCAGTCTATGGCTCTTCCGAGGTTTCCAGCAGCGGGTTGTGCCCATTGGAGGGGCGGCGGATCATTTCGTCGAGAGCGGAGCCAGGGGCGATCATGGGATAGACAGCATCCTCTTTCTCAACGAGGAAATTGATGAGGAACGGGCCGCTGCAGCCGCGCGCGTCCGCGACCGCCGGCAAAACCTGGGAGCGCTCGCGAACGGTGGCGCCAGGAATGCCATGGGCCCCGGCGAGCTTAACAAAATCGGGCGAGAGGATCGACACGCAGGCGTAATTGCGCTCATAAATGAACTCCTGCCACTGCCGGACCATCCCCAGGAAGCCGTTGTTGATGACGGCGATGCGGATGTCGAGGTGTTCCTGGACGACCGTGGACAGCTCGGCGGAGGTCATCTGAAAACCTCCATCACCGGCGATGACCCAGACCTCTTTATCCGGACAGGCGATCTTGGCGCCGATGGCAGCGGGCAGGGCAAATCCCATGGTGCCCAGTCCGCCGGAGGTAATTAGGGTGCGGGGTGACTCGTGCTTGTAATACTGCGCCTCCCACATCTGGTGCTGGCCGACGTCGGTGACGACGATGGCCTTGCCATCGGTGGCGCGCCATAGGTCGTGGATGACATGG
>Ga0326727_10003781_pt1 | contig 47463 bp, 44 predicted proteins | sample MB2enrmetagenome_FD_207643 | JGI IMG/M metagenome (GOLD analysis project Ga0326727, IMG submission 207643) | Lab enriched peat soil microbial communities from McLean, Ithaca, NY, United States - MB29MY | ecosystem: Environmental > Terrestrial > Soil > Wetlands > Peat | place: USA: New York... | reverse complement strand
CCGGAAGAGTTGGGACCAAGCGAGGATCGTGAAGCCAGCGTGATTGGTGGAAACGCTGTTTGTATAATGCGTCTCATTCCACTCATACGGCAGTGCACCATAGACCGGCGTGTTTTCCCATTCGGGGCCGATGAATTGTCTTGACAACATGTACTGCCCGGCAGCCTCAGCTGAGTTGAGATATGTCTTGTTTCCAGTGAGCGTGTACAATTCCGCGAGAACCCATGCTGACTCAGTGGTCTCGTACATTCTCGGTTTCCAACCCAGCGCCAAGTAATATTGAGTGACAGGGAAAGCACCAGCGTACTCTCCACGATGAATTTGCATTCCTACTAGCCAACTACCGTAACGGTTGAGCATGGCGAGTGCGGTCTGGTCGTGTGTCAGACGGTAATACGCCATCAGGATTGTGGCGATGGGGTTTCCGTGTTCAGCGGCGGGATAAATCGCTTGGAGCGTAGTCTGCTCGTCTTCACTTCCATAATTGCCATTGACACTAGCCGAAACGCTGGCCTGTTCTGCCCAGAATCCGGAATTATCAACGGTGATATTTTCTCCATTGGCGCTAAGCACGGCGTAGGCAGGGGTTGTGCTCCTCGTACCTGGTATTTGGGAACCTTGAAAATATCCGTAGTAAACGTTGAAAATTTCCAAATACTTCGGATCCCCTGTTTCTAGGTAAGCGTCGAGAGCAGCATTGGCTCCTTCGCCCGCGTCATGCCCTCCGATTAGGTATGCCAACTTTTGCCGTTCTCCGCCTGCGATGCCTCCCAATCCAGCAGTTATGGTTCCGTTATCAAAGAAGTACGGATCCAGTCCCCAAGCGCGCTCGTCTTTGTATGGTATGCCCCACGAATCGTTCAGCGGTGTTACTTGGAATGAAGTGATCCAGTCTGCAGCTTCCAAACCGAGCTTCGCATACTGTGTCTCCGATTCAGATGATTGAGTTGATAGAGCGGGGACAACAAGAGACTGGTTCATCAAAACGGCTACTAGAATGAGAATGCAGAAGTAATGGGTTAGAGAAGTCAGGCCCTTCAATGGATGAAATGACCGTCTCCCAACCTGTGTCAGCTCCGTGGATGAACCGCTGAAATTTCCTTGAACCATCGAGGAACTAACCTGACCCATCTAACTCCGTTCATCCTAGCTCTTTCAATCTTCTCGTCTGCTGAGGTAAGGGTCGGCTCACGCCTCTCCGGTCGCTTCTGCCGATTGGTAGTTTGGGTAGTTAGTTCATCCAGACAGTTCGTTTGGTTGTGAACTCTAGCAGTCCATATCGGGAGAGTTCGCTTCCCAATCCGCTTTTCTTTACGCCCCCGAACGGTAGCCGTGGGTCTGAGGAAACTATCTTGTTGATGAATACCATTCCTGTCTCTATCGATGGGACGAGTCGTTCAGCTTCTTCGGGTTTTCCCCACACGGAAGCGCCTAACCCAAATGGCGTTTCGTTGGCTAGTTTGACCGCTTCCTCATTTGTCTTGAATCTTTTGAGAATTGCGACGGGGCCGAACACTTCCTGATCGTATAGGGCGTCGGTGCGAACAATCGTTGGAGGAACGAAATTTCCATTATTCTTGTCGGCAAGCGCTTCGACTTGGCCGATTGACTTTAGCTCCTCAACTTGCTTCGTGACGATTTGCTTCTGCTCGTTACTTGAGAGAGGGCCGAGGAAAGTGCTCTTATCGAGTGGGTCACCGATTTTGACGCTCGAAAACTGTTCCTTCATTCCCTTGTAGAAGCTGTCGAAAAGCTTGTCGTCGACGATGAATCGTTTTGATGCGATGCAGGATTGACCGTTATTCTGGATTCTAGCAAATGTGCAGTTCTTGATGGCGTCCTCTAGGTTTGCGCTGCCCAAGACTACGTATGGGTCGGAGCCACCCAGCTCCAAGACGACCTTCTTGATCTCACGCCCAGCTTCCTCCGCAATCTTAGACCCGATCTCGGTGGAGCCGGTGAACGAAACGCCGTCAACATACTTGATAGCGCTTAACGCGACGCTCCCTCGGCAGACGGTGGATTTGAAAATGTCTGAGCCTACGATTTCCTCAAGTTTGAGGCTTGTCCCTGTTACGATTGAAGCATGCTTGAGCAACACTGTGTTGCCCGCAGCCATCGCTGGCATGGCGGCACGCATCACCTGCCAGGCGGGGAAGTTCCAGGGCATGATTAGGAGAATTGTGCCGAGCGGGTCGAACCTGATGTAGGTTTTTCTTGCTTCAGTCTTTACCTGCTCCGGGCTAAGCATTGTGCCTGCGTTTTCGGTTATGTAATCGACGACCCAAATGCACTTCTTGAGTTCAGCTTCGCTTTGAGCGACGGGTTTCCCCATCTCGGTGCTCATGAGTGCAGCGAGCGTTGGCAGCTCAGTTTCCATTTTCTTCTTGATTTCTTTCAGCCTCTCAAGCCTAGCATCCATGTCGCGTTTCCATTCCAGCTGCGCGTCTTTCAGTGAGGAAATCTTACTCTTGATATCGTCGAGGCTGTCTTCTTTGTACTCGTGCAGTTTCTGGCCAGTGTATGGGTTTATGGTAACGATGGCCAAGGGCCGTTCCCCCTATCCATCCCGAGCTGCGGTCTTTATTCTTTCACCCGTCAACTCAAGGCAGATGACTTAGCCGCTCGCCCATAGATCTCCAGGCCCTTTTCTAGGAGAGTTTCACTGATTACCAGTGGTGCCATGAAGCGGAGAACGTTACCATAATGGCCGCATGTGTGCATAAGTAGACCGTTCTCCAACATGTCTTTTCGCATTCGGACAGCGGCCCGCTTCGACGGCGTCCTCGTCTGCTTTGATTCCACGATTTCATTGCCGATCATGAACCCTACTCCCCTGACTTCGCCCACGTTCTTGCTGGACTCGGCTATTTGCTCAAACCCTGCTTTCGCTTTTTCACCTAGGCGGGTGACGTGGTTGAGGAGGTTTTCTTTTCTTATGTAGTCGATGGTTGCGGCTCCGGCGGCCATGGCGAGTGGGTTGCCCCTGTAGGTTCCCAAATGGAACCCTTCAGGAACGGTTTCATCGTATTCCTTCTTGTACGCTACTAGTGAGAGGGGTATGCCGGCCCCAACGGATTTGGAGACGCACATGATGTCGGGGGATGTGTCGGTGAGTTGGCAGCCCCAGAATTTCCCGGTCCTACCATACCCAGTTTGAACTTCGTCAATTATCAATGGGATTTGGAATCTATCCGCAATCTCCCTCAACCCGGGCAGAAAGTCGTTTGGTGGGACAATGTATCCACCTTCTCCCTGGATGGGTTCCACAAATATTCCAGCCGGCTGATCGAGGCCTGAATGTTCGTCCACAAGCAAATCCTCTAGATACCTCAGAATGACCTTGCCTTCATCCCCCCTTTTCTCAATTGGGAACGGAAACCGGTAGGAGTACGGGTAGGGTATATGAAAGACGCCTGAACGTACGGTGTGCGCCGATTCAAGGTAGTGTCTACTAGATGTTAGGCTGACGATGCCTTGATGTACGCCGTGGTAGGATCCTCCGAAAGCAACGATCGTATTCCTCCCAGTCACATGTTTAGCCAAGCTTATCGCGGCTTCACACGCGTCCCCTCCGGTCACGGTCAACAGAACCTTCGCATGACCACGCAGGTCGCCTGGGAGAATGGAATGTAACTTTTCAAGGAAGCTGATTCTCGCTTCCGTTGGAATCTCTAGCGCATGCCAAATTCGCTCAAGCTGAGATTTCACGGCGGTAGTGATGAATGGGTTGTTATGGCCTAGGTTGAGTACGCATATTCCTGAAACCCAGTCGATGAAAACGTTCCCATCAACATCTTTGATGGTCGCCCCTCTAGCTGAATCGATACCTATAGGGAAAGCCTTGCTGTAAATCACAGCTCTCGTTTCAAGCGCTGACTGTTTTGCTAACAGTTCTTTAGATTTTGGGCCTGGGGGTTTAACGACGATCCTCGGTGCTTCTTCAAAACTCAATTCTTGCATTGAAACCATAACCAGCCTCTTGAGTGCGGGGAATGAAGGTACTTAGGGTTATGGGCTCTCGCCGACAGGGAATTCCTAGTTTGCCGTTTTACGATGCTGAAAGAGTTAGGGGTTCAAAGAATCTACGCGTATCTGGGGAGTATCTGAGTTCGTGGTTGCGTCATTGTGGTTGGGTGGCGTTGCAGTGCGGGCAGATGCTTGTCCCCAAGGGTAGTTGTGCGCCGCATTGTACGCAGGGATGCAGTTGCGGCACAGGCGCTGAAGATGGGATTGGTTTCCATTCTGATCTTAGTTCTAGTCCCTGCCGGGTCTGGATGGTTCTAATCAAATCCCCCCTAGTCACAATGCCTCGTAGCTGTCCGTTCTCTGTAACAAGAAGCCTACCAACCTTCTCACGCGCAATTTTCTGTAAAGCATCCAAAGCTGAGAGGTTAGGCGGGGCGGCCACTGCGCGTTCGATGGGTATCATCGCTTGCGCAACAGTTTCAGAGCCCCTCATATCTTTCGGAATAGCGCGAACGCACTGCAGGGTTATCAACCCAAGCAGCTGTTCATCCTTGACAACTGGGTAGCCACCGTGCGGGTGGACAAGGAAGTAATCAGAAACCACCTGCTGAACCGTAATGTTCGGCGGCACCGCTAAGATCTCCCGTGTCATAATGTTCCCTACGGTTATTCCACTTAGCGTTTCACCGACGAGCGTCTGTCTAAGGCTGGTTTCCGCGCCGGACTTGATGAACCAACCTAACACCAAGATCCAGATTCCGTCCACGAAATCCCCAAAAATTATCGCTACGAAACCACCAAGCATCATGAGCAGTGAAAGGGCTTCGCTGACTCGGGTTGCAGTTCTTGTTGCGCTGATTAGGTTCTTGGAGTGTTTCCAGAGGCTTCCGCGGAAGACGCGGCCTCCGTCAAGTGGGAAGGCGGGTAACAGGTTGAATGCACCCAGTACAGCGTTGATTAGAGCCCCATATCCAACTGTGGCCGTTATGATGATGGGTACCTGAGCTTCTTGCCCCACATACCAGACTGCGCCGAGGATGCCGGCGATGAGGAAACTCATCAGCGGCCCTGCAGCCGCCATCCGAACCTCTAGGCCCGGATCCTGCGGCTCCTCCGTCATCTCAGAAACTCCCCCAAAGAAGAAGAGTGTTATTCTGGCGATAGGCAACCCATTCTTCTTCGCAATATACGAATGCGATAGCTCATGAACCAACACAGAAACGAACAAGACGATCGATGACGCGATTCCTATGGTCCAATATGTGACCTCGCTAAGCCCCGGGTATTGATGGGGCATGTAACCGTACGCTAAGGACCAAGCAATGAGAATGAACACAACCCATAACGTGTAATGTATCCGCACGGGTATCCCCATAATTTTCCCAAGATTAATTGACATGGTTCCTCACGCGTTGAAGAGGCGAGGCCGTGCAGAAAAGCCTTCTTAGGTTCTAGATCCAGGCGCAGCCTTACCTCTCGACTAGGGTTGTGAAGATGCTATGCTAGGGGGGGATCCTCGGCTGTCCGCTCATTGAGATGATATGACATTGCGTAGAGTTTTGAGCATGAGGTCGATGTCGGCCATTTCTATGTAACCCATGTTTCCGATCCTGAAGGTTTTCTTCTTGAGCGGCCCATATCCTTCCGCCAGCTCGAACCCATTTTGGCGCATCCTCTCATAAACGACACCGCCCTCCATGGTTTTTGGTGCGTTGATGCAGTTCACCGTGGGGCTCTCGGAACCTTTCAGTGGGAAAGTGGATAGGCCGATCTTCTCGATCCCTTCTCTAATCTTCCGGTTTCGTTCCTTGTACAAGTCGAAGTACCATTTCTTTCCGCCGTTCCGTTGAATCAATTTCAGCGCGGTATTGAGGCCGGCGATTTGTGGTATGACTGAGGTGACTGGGGTGCCATGGCCTTTCTTCTGGTCTTCTTCCCAAACTTTGAAGTCGAAGTACCATCCCTTGTTCGTAGCCGTCGCGGAGAGATTCAGCGCCTGTTCGCTTACGCTACCCATCCCCAAACCGGGGGGAACGCCGAAGCATTTCTGTGAGCTTGAAAAGCAAACATCAATTCCCAATTCGTCCACGTTAATGTCGGTGCCGCCCATTGAGCTGACGGCGTCCACGAACAGTAGCTTTCCATGTTTCTTGACGGTGGCGGCTAGTTCTCTTAAGGGGTTGATGAGGCCGACGCTTGTCTCATTGTGGGTGAGGGCTACAGCCTCAACATCAGGGTTCTCCCTCAACGCCCCATCCAACTCCTCTACTGATATGGGCTGGCCGAGGGGTGGGGCTAGCTTCACGAGGGTTATCCCATTCGATTCTGCGACTTCAGCGAAGCGCTCGCCGAAACTTCCGTTTATGCAGCACAGCATCTTCTTCCTCACACAGTTCCTCACCGACGCCTCCATGAAACCTGTCCCAGTACTACTGAACAGGAAGATCTCGTTTTTCGTCGAAATGAAATCCTGTAGAAGTCGAACAGTCTCATAATGCATGGTGAGGTACTCTTTACTCCGATGGCTTAGCATCTGCCGTCCCATGACTTCAAGCACTTCAGGATAGCACGCCACCGGTCCAACAGTGAAGAGCTTCACCTAGCCACACCGCACGCTGACCACCGCGACACCGCACATAAAAGAATGAAGTCGAAAACCCAAGAGCGGGCAGGTTCAGAGATAGAGCCGATGCTCGCAAAAGCCAAGTAACACTGAACCATCCTTTACTCCCACCTCAATGAACCTCAACATTCTCGCGTTCACGGATTTTCATGGAAACGAGGATGCATACGTGAGAGCGAAGCGGTTAATCGCGGACACGAAACCATCATTTGTGATAGTCGCCGGTGACATATTCAACAACAACCCCGATCGAGCGGGACAACATCTGATCGATCTCGCAAACGCCGGTCGGTCCATCTACTTTGTCCCAGGAAACATGGATGGTGTTGGGTTGGCGGCTTGGCCTGGGGTTGAGAATGTTCACGGATTGCATGGGCGCTGTGATTACGTAGGAGATGTGGCGCTTTTGGGGCTGGGTGGTTCCCCCCACGGCCCATTTCGAACTGTATTCGAGTACAGTGAGGAAGAGGCTGCGGGTTTGCTAGAGGAGGCAACTAAATCCTATCATGGGGGTAGGTTGATTGTCGTCTCCCACTGTCCGCCGAAGGATACTAAACTCGACAAAGTCTGGAGTGGCGAGCATGTAGGAAGCACCTCGGTCCGTAAATTCGTTGAGAAACAGAAACCCGTCTTGGTCATCTCAGGCCATGTTCACGAAGCACAAGGAATCGACAGGATTGGTTCAACAACACTCGTCAATACCGGCCCAGCCCAGCGCGGCAACTACGCGACCATAACCCTGAACGAACTGATGACGGTGCGGCTGCTGAGCCTCCACTAGCCAATTACATGTTCGTTCTGATTGAGAGAGGCGCCGATACGGCGTGAACACCTCCATGCCTCCAGCTGGCTCGGAAGAGATGAAGTAAAGCTGTATGTTGTATTGATTGACATGCTTACTGTCCTGTCGATTTCAATAATTGCCGGGGTGCTTGGGGCTCTTACCGGCCTCGGTGGGGGAAGTATCACGATCCCAGTGCCTGGCTGGTTTTCGAACAATCTGTGAGTGTCATCACGTGCTGAAAGATTAATGTAGAGCGGCCAAATCTTAGCTCCACCTTCATAGTTAAAGGTGAATTTGATTGCCAGTCAAGAATGGAGATTTCATACTCGCTAACTATACCCTCAGGGTGAAGGAGACCGGAGAGACCGTTGGAACAACGCTGGAGAGCATAGCTAAGGAAAAGAAGCTCTATCGCGGCGAAGAACGGTACGAACCTTTCTTCATCATAGTTGGGGAAGGATGGGTGCCGAAGGGATTAGACGAGGCACTGACGAATCTCGAAATCGGCGTGGCAACCACAGTCGAGCTTCATCCAGACAAGGGATATGGTGTTCGCGATCCGAAAAAGGTTCGACTTGTTCCGCTTCGAAAATTCGCAGGCGAAGGCGTGACTCCAGTCCCGGGTTTGCAAGTGAACATCGACGGCAAGACAGCCCAAGTTCGCTCAGTGGGGGCGGGCCGAGTTCAGGTAGACTACAACCATCCATTTGCAGGTAAGACACTCATATACGATATAACTCTAGAAAGAATGATTGAAGCCGAGGATGAGAAAGTACGCAACTTAGTTCACAAACGGATTTCATCTGTGGACCAGCAAAAGTTCTCGATTAAGATCGAGAACGGTAAACTCCAAGTCGAGGTTCCAGAAGAAGCGTTCTTCTTAGAAGGTTTGCAAGTTGCTAAACGTACACTGACCGCTGATGTGGAAAAGTACCTGCCGAAGATAGAAACAGTTACGTTTCTTGAGACCTTCAAGAAGCCTCCGACGGCACCTTCCGCCACACCACCACAGGTGGCGCCCGTTCAACCTGCCACAACAGCTTAGTCACCAGGATATCCGAGGCGTGGTTCGCAGTCGGGCATAATTTACACTCCGCGACCTTCGGAACAGGAATGGTTGCTAGATGGATTATGGCTGACAAGCCAGTGATGAAATAAATGTACACTAGCTACCTTATCCTTCGATCCCTGTTGAGAGTGTGCGTCTGCCACGAGTAGCTTCGCAGTCTCTTGGACGCTCCAAAACCGCAGGCTGAGCAACGCTTCCACCTGATATGATAAGAGCGCCGTCCGCATCGTCTGCATCGGATATGGGTCTTCGAACGCCCTCGTCTTCCAAATGAGGCTGTTCCTTTCGTCAATACCTTCGCGATCCCTGTAATCCGCTAAACTAACTAAACTACCTCTTTGGAGGTGGTGATACGAGAACTACATTGTCGCCCCTGACAATAATTGTGCCAATGTTTCGAGTATTCTCCGGGTTCGAAACGTCTTCCGCGTCCTCAAGGACCAAATTCATGTGCTGGTCGTAGCTGTAGAGTTTCCCGCGTATGGTGCGGCTTCCTTTCAGTTCCACGAGAACGATTTTGCTGAGGCTCTCTTGGAATATCTTGTCGGCGACTTCAGACATTGCTCTTTCTGACCTGATTTGTAGACGTAAGGTTTCCGTAAGAGAGGAAGCTCCAAATTAAAGGTTAGGCTACGTAATCTAGTAGGCAGTTTGCCTAGAAGAGCTTTCGAATGATCTCGCGTCTATTCGCGAAGAAACGTCAGAGCTGAAATCATTGCCGTCAATGCGCCGTCTCAAAGACAGAGAAGTTAAAGGACTTCTTAGAGATTTCATTGGTCGCTATCCTGGCGTTAAAGAATTTCTCGTATCGGCGAAGAGCTTTGATGAACTCGCCGTCGGTGAAGAGATGGTCTATTTTGTGGATAATTTGCCCTTGATTTTGCGGATGACGATTGGCTTACTACCGTCGTTGAAGTTCGAAAAATGTGTTGATTCGTTGCCGCGAGTTGTTGTCGATATGGGTGCAGTGGCCCATGTCGCGAACGGCGCCGACATTATGCGCCCTGGAATCAGTGATATTCCAAGCAATTTTGCTAAGGGCGATTTGCTGGTAATCGTCGATGAAAAATACAGTAAGCCACTCGCTTTAGGCCTAGCCGAGGTAGAGTCGAAGGAAATGAAGTCAATGAGTAAGGGCAAGGCTATCAGGAACGTTCACTTTGTAGGCGACGAGCTTTGGAACTCGTATAATAAGCCAAGCTGATGAACCGTTTTCCAGTAGAAATTGACGTAATTCGCCTGTGAAAATTGTGCCAAATTTCTAGGCGCGTGAGTGACAAACTCCGCACACTTCTCTATGCAGGTCCTCCTAAGTCTTTACATGACCATGTTAGAATCCCCCCCTTTGGGCGCAAACGTTTAAACTGCTATCCACCGAGAAACCGCACGTGGAAACCGGTGGACTCAGGTTGATAGGTTCTAATTATGTGGGAGACGAAAGGTTTCCCTTGGTTAACCCCTCGATTCAGCATCCGATCTATGTCAAAGCGTTCCCGCTTCGCGATCCAACTGATGTGCCGAGGATCAAGGCCGAGATAATCGAGGGAAACATATTGATCGTTAAAATCACCCCTATTGCGAAACGGAGTGTCGAAGAGACAAAGTCTGCAATCAGTGAACTCGTCGCCTTCGTGAAATCCATTCAAGGAGATATCGCAAGGCTCGGTGAAGAACGAATTGTTATGACGCCACCGACCGTCAAGGTTTGGCGGGGAAGAGAAAGTGTGCCTCTGGAAGCCGAGGCAACTGGCGTAGCGGCTAACGAGGAAGTATAGTCCGTCTGTTCCGCGCTGAGCTGGGCGGCTAGCTATCTCAGCCTCAACTTCTCTAGCAGGTCGGGCGCTACTGTTCTCAGCTTCAGAATTCTTGAAACTTGGTGCGCAAATAGGTCGGTCTTTCGTCTTTCTCCATGTCCCATTATTACTCGTGAAGGCCTAGGTGACACCCGCTTAAGAAAAGCGAAGAGTTGGTTTCTATCGGAATGACCCGAGAAACCCTCAACACTATCAACGCGTAGGTTGACCTTCAAAGCTTCAACTCTGCCATTTCGTCCCATCAATGAAACTTCACGAGCGCCATTCTTCAGCCTATTCCCCAATGTTCCTTCAACTTGGTAGCTGACGAAAACTAAGGAATTCTTCTCATCTGCCGCCATATAACGGAAATAATCTATCGCAGGCCCGCCTTCCATCATCCCTGAAGTGGCGAGTATGATGCATGGCGGCCCCATCGCGATCTTCTCACGTTCAGACGGATGATCCACGTTGGTGAAGTAGTCTGACTGGAATGGGTTAATGTCCTTGTACAAAATCTGTTCTCGGAGGTCGCGAGAGAGGTATTCCGGGTAGGCCGTGTGAATAGCCGTGGCCTCGGAAATCATGCCTTCCAAGAATATCGGGAGTTCTTTGATTTGCTTGTTCTTCATGTATGCGTTAAGGACGAGCATTATCTCCTGAGCACGTCCCACAGCAAGCGTCGGAATTAGAACTCTACCGCCTTTCTCAGCGGTTTCATTTACAATCCTTGCAAGTCGACCTTCCACCGTCTCCCTGTCCGACATCACATCATCGGGCCCACCATACGTACTCTCCATGATCAAAGTCTCAGCGCGCGGAAAAGAGCAAGTGGCCGGCTCTAGCAGCATTGTCCTGCCGAACTTAAAGTCGCCAGTGTAGACAACATTGTGCAAGCCTTCGCCGATGTGGAGATGAACGATGGAGCTTCCGATTATGTGACCTGCGTTGTGAAGCGTAAGTTTGATGTCTGGAGCCACATCCGTTACGACGCCGTACTTGACAGGTATGGTGTGCAAGACAGTTTCCCGCACGTCCTTCTGGTCATAAGGCGGGTGGCCTCCTTCCTTACCGAAAATATCCAAGTAATCTAATTGCAGTAAGGTCATCAACACTGACGTCGGCTCCGAACAGTACACGGGTCCATCGTACCCGTACTTGTAGAGGAACGGAACAAAGCCGCAATGATCGAGATGTGCGTGTGAGATGATAACGGCGTCTAATTTCCCGATATCGAAGTCGTCGGAATCTATTCGCGGATAAGCGTACTGGGGGAGGTCCGCACCTGCGCTGATGCCGCAATCCATCAGGACGCAGCTTTCCTCTGTCTCTACGAGCATTGCTGATCTGCCGACTTCGTGGAATCCTCCGAGTGGCGTGAAGAAGACGGTCGATGTCTTGGATAACCTGGGACGGAAGATACGTTCTCCAACGTCGCGAAAGATCCTGCTCCTCTCTTCGGTTTCTGAGTGCAGGATGTGTCGGCTGCTTGCTATGATTTTTGATGGAAGTGGTGGGGCACGGAGAACTCTAGGCCGCCAACTCGTGGTCTTAATGATCTCCGAAAGCGTGGAACCATCCTTTCCTATAGCTAGCCCAGGCTTCTTGGCCTCTATGACCACCTCGCCGAGGCTTGGGTCGAAATTTATCTCGGTAATATCGGCCTCAGAAGGAACGATTCCCTTTATCAGGCGTTCAGCTTCAATCTCTTTTAGTCGAATCGACGGGTCAGACCGTACTACAACCCGCTTATGGAGCAGGTTTACGATTTCAGTAACGATGTGGCTCTGTTCAAGCAGGAGTCCAACATTCTTGACGTAGATTGCGAGACGTGGCCCTTCAAATTCAATTCTTGTAATCTCGGCCTCTTTCGGCATATGGGTAACTATAGTTTCACGTATCCTCGCCTGCGTGTCATCTACTATTCTAGCCACTGCCGAATCCACCTTGAAGACTAGTTACTTAGAATTCTCATTAGGGGCGCTTAGTTTGCTTGAGCGAGCACTTTCTTCTCGTCCTCGTCTAGCTCCCTGTAACCTTCCTTCGATATGACGGCGACATCAAAACTGTCACCACTCGCGGAGTCACGTTTCATCGCGGAATTTACCGCGCGAACCACAAGAGGTATGGCCTCATTGATGGACATGCCCTCCTTGTAACCCGGCTCGAGTACACCATACGCGACAGGTGATCCGGAGCCAGTTGACACGAATTTTTCTTCGGTAACGCTTCCTAGTGGGTCAAGAGCGAAGATGTGCGTGCCTCCATCATCCATTCCGCCAATAATGGATTGAAGTATGAACGGATAGTATCGAAAAGAAAATAGTAAGTTGGCTGCTAGGCGTGCAATGGCGCTGATGGGCATGGGCAGCCCTTTTTCGTACTTGTAGAGTTTCGCATTTGCACGTAGCGTCTCAACAACACTCTGAGCATCTGCAACGCCGCCAGCTATTGTCATGGCTACATGGTCGTCGATTTGGTAGACCTTCTTAGCCCTCTTATGGGCAACGAAAGTTCCGAGTGTGGCGCGAGTGTCAGTTCCCAGAACTATCCCATCACGACAGACAAGCCCCATCGTGGTTGTTCCAGTCAGTACATATTTCGGCATATTGTTCTTCTGTTCGTGGTACATGAGTTTGCTTTCCCTCCGAAAACGAATTCCGGAGCACAAGGCGACGCGCAGAATAAGTTTCTAGCGCGAGTGCATAGACCGACGCGTGACAACTTAAAAACGTTTCCCGACTATGCTGAACGCGTTGACAATCTATCAATACTCGGTCAATAAATAGAGGGGAATCAGAAGCTAGACCTTAGAATGCGAGCCCACACCGGCGACCGTGTTTCATTGTTGTTGGAATGAAAATGTCAACCGCTTTCCATCAAGAGAAGGAGTTGATGGATGAAGCTTACAGCGAGCTTGAATCGGGCAGGGAACTCTCCGCCCAACTTAATGAGGCGTTGAAGAAACTGTTTGGAGAACGATTCACTAACGGCTGGGAACTAGCAAATTCAAAGAAAGTGAGACGATACGACTTTACTCCGAGCGGACGGACCGTATGGGTGGTTCAGGGTAGAAAAAGCGAGTATCAGGTCATGCCTGACATACCCTTCTGTTATTGTGACGATTATTACTTCCGAGTAATGGATAGGGAGCGAGGCTTATGTTATCACATAATCGCACAACGTATTGCAGCAGCCCTAGGCAAGTTCGAGAAGATCCAAAAGAATGATTCACAATATTCGACCGTCACAGATCGATGGCGCGCCAGGGATACAGGTCGCAAATCGGACTGAGTAGTTTTTAAATGGGAATTTGCTTTCTAGCGACAGGCGGGCGTTGGGATCTTGACCACTGATGAGTTCTGGGAACTGCTCCAGATTGGCATAACATTCCTAGCGTTCGTAGCGGTAATTGTAATCTTCGTCTATCTAGCCTATGAGAAACCTGCAGCATAAGCAAGTTGATTATTCCGCCGAATACTGCATTAGACAATTTTCGATGGATAGTAAAGCGGAGCGGGCTGGAAGCCTGCATAGTCTAGGGTGAATTGGTTGATGGAGAATGCATTCGCGCAATTGCATAGGCCCATCCGTGCTCACTTGGAGAGTGTCGGATTAGAAGAGCCGAGCGACATACAGAAAATCGCCATACCACCCATACTTGAAGGCCGAAACGTTCTAGTAATCGCCCCCACTGGCACCGGAAAAACGCTTGCCTCCGTCCTCCCGATCTTCAACATGTTCATTGAACGTCGGTCCGCAGGTGAAACGAAAGGCATCTCGATTCTTTACGTCACTCCGTTGAGGGCTCTAAACCGGGATATTGTCCGTAGGCTTACCGATATTGGTAGGGAGTTGGACATTAAAGTCCAGGTTAGGCACGGGGATACCACTATGAGCGCTCGTGCCGCGCAAGCAAGGGCACCACCCGAAATGCTGGTTACGACACCTGAGACCCTGCAAGCAATCCTTCCGGGTAAGAGGATGCGGGAACATCTCAAAGGTGTCATGTGGGTTGTAATCGATGAGATTCATGAACTTGCTACTGACAAACGAGGTATCCAGCTAGCCTTAGCGTTGGAACGATTGGAATACCTGACTGGCCGTAGTTTTCAAAGAATAGGGCTTTCCGCTACCGTTGGAGAAGAAGAAAAGGTCGGCCAGTTTCTCGCAGGGACAAACCGAACTGTGACGGTAGCAAAATCAGATGAACTACGCCAAGTCCAGATTGGGATCCAATACGTAACGCCCAACTCCGAAGACACTAAAAATGCTGAGAGGTTCGGATTACCACCAACAACCATCGCGAGATCAAAGAGAATCGGAGAAATAATTTCAGACAAACGCTCGACACTAGTTTTCACAAATACACGCGAACAAGCAGAGGCGGTAGGGTCGCAGCTACGTGCCTTGAAGCCGGAGTTACCGATACGTGTCCACCATGGATCACTTTCACGGGAAATTCGCGAAGAAGTTGAGAAGGCTTTCCATGACGGGTCGCTGAAGGGTGTAATTTGTACCTCTTCACTGGAGCTGGGAATGGATATTGGCAGAGTCGACTACATGATCCAGTACATGTCCCCCAGAATGTCCACGCGCTTAATCCAAAGAATCGGCCGAAGCGGCCATACTTTACGAGGCATCGCCCAAGGAACGATCATAGGCGCATGGGCCGACGATCTTTTGGAATCGGCCGTGTTGGCCGCTAACGCCAAAGCTTCGAGAATTGAGAAAACAGTGATACACGACAACGCGCTCGATGTATTGGCACATCAAATAGCGGGAATCGCACTCGATTTGAAGCGAGCCAAACTCGCAGAGATCTATGAGATTATTCAACAGTCTTACCCCTACCGCAACTTCACAGGCGAAGAGTTACACGACTTCGTAAAGTTCCTCGACTCAATCAGAATAATCAGACTCATCGACGATGTGGTATCAGCGCGATTCCCGAGAACCTTCCGATATTACTATGAAAACCTGTCAGTCATCCCTGACGTAAAGAGATTCGATGTCTTCGACTTCTTCAGAAAACGACGAATTGGCACCCTGGATCAAGGATTCGTGTCCAGGAAATGTAAAGGGGGCACGATCTTCATCATCCATGGACAAACCTGGAAGATCATCAACGTAAACGAAGAGAAACTCTCGGTCGAAGTAGAGCCCACCGCTCCCACACTCGACGCAATTCCAAGCTGGGAGGGAGAAATCATTCCCGTCAGCTACGAAACCGCCCAAGAAGTCGGCAGGTTGAGAGCCTACATAGCTTCGATAATAGATCAACCGGAAGAACTGAGAAAGCTCCAGCGACAGCTCCAACTCAGCGAAGACGCCCTTGTCAAAATTACTGATACTATAAGCGCCCAACTGAAACATTCACAACTACCGTCAGATCGGCGCATCATTATCGAGAAATTCGAGAACTGCATTATCATCCACGCGTGCTTTGGGAGTACGGTTAACGACACGCTAGCAATGATACTCGCCTCCCTGCTAAGTTCGAAGTATGGAGTGAACGTAGCAACCCAAACCGACCCATACCGAATAGCGCTCATATGCCCCTTCAAAGTTGAACCTGAAACCGTAGCCCTTGAAATTCTAAAGTTCACGCCGGAAGACGTTGAGAAGGTTTTGGTGGAAGCCCTCCAGAATTCAGATCTCTTCGCATGGCGACATTGGCACGTAGCCCGGCGCTTCGGTGTCATAGAGCGAAAGGCCGACTACAAATCAAACCGAGGGCGGATGCTCGTCCGCGCGATGAAGCAGTCACCGGTCAACACTGAAACCCAAAGAGAGGTTCTACTCGACAAATTCGACCTATTAACTACACAGGAGACCGTTGCAAAGATCCTTGATCGGGAAATCGCCGTCGACATAGTCACGGAAAAAGCCGACACGTGCTCCCCGTACGCTACACCAATTGTCGACAAGATAATCCCGCATGACTTACTCAGGCCTGTAGTCCCTTCGAAGTCGCTAACCGAAATTGTTCGAGAGCGACTCCTATCAGAAACGGTCCGGTTGGTCTGCATCTTTAATGGTGATTGGGACGCTATAAGAGTGGTCGATCAACTAAATCAGAAGGTTCGTTGCCCCAAGTGTGGGTCGACGCTCATCGCTGCAACCTATACAAGGAATGATCAACTCTTGAAAGTGGTTCAGAAGAAGAAAAGAAACTCTAAGTTGACACCAGAGGAAGACCATGTCTGGAGACAAGCCTGCTTCAGCGCGAGCCTCGTCCAAACAAAAGGCAGAGAGGCAGTCGTTGTTCTGAGCGGACGAGGCGTAGGCCCAGCAACCGCGACACGAATTCTAAGAAGGGTTCACCGCACCGAAGACGACCTATACTTAGACATACTCAAAGCAGAACGGGAATACGCGAGAACCAGGTTGTTCTGGGACTGAACGAGTCCACTCAGGTTGGCCTGGTCAGGAAGTCACTTTCAACGATATCGACAAGTGATCAGGATACCGAGGACGCCCTAACTCTTGGTATTCTTCTTCGGTTAAGGTAACGATTAGGCGCGGGGTTCCAAGCTGCTGCCCCACGCCCGGCAATTGTGTAAGTACTCTCTGAACAGCAATCGTAACCCCAGCCATTTCGCGATCCATGTCCAGAGGCATCGTGACCGGTCCCTTGATCGTATCGCCCAATGTAATCTGCACCATAGGTCTTCCCTGCGAAGATTGGATAGGCGTAACGACTAGAACGGTTCCTTCGATTACGACATCCGCCAAGACTTTTCCACCTTAATCGCGTACTCAGTAACGAGCTATTCTAACCTTACGCCACTTTGTAGACGATATCGTTCTCTCGGACCCGATCTGCAACCTTGAGACCGACTCGCTGCCCAGCTTGGGCGAGGGAAATCTGCTTGTGTTCTACCTCCATCGAGTCCACGGTTTGTTCAATCTTGGTGTTACTGCCTCGTATCACTATCTTATCTCCCTGCTTAAGCGGTGATGACAGTTCCACAATAGCTACGCTTGCCTTAGAGTAGAAGTGTTCGATTCGACCCACTTTGGTATACGGCGTTTCCATAGTCAGATCAGTGAAGATTACGCTGTCCTACCTTGAATCTGTTACGGTTCTTCTCGCTAGCCTAGGCAGAACGAAACATATTTCCCATGTGTGTATTGGTTCCTGTTTCGCGAGTATCGGGGGAACATATTAATGTGCTTCCTTGCAAAAATGAGTGCATTGATTGTTATGGCCACTGAAAAGGGCGACGAGAGGACTTAGTTTCTGGTCAACCTTCTGGAGTAAATTTGCTTTGAGGCGAACGAACCCTTGTCCATCGTACAAACTATAGTGGAAGACATACTCTCCAAGCGCCGCGAGCTTTCGCAAGAACAGATTCTCGCCTTGATCGAAGAGAAGAAGAAGGAAGGCCGCGGATTGCTTTCAGACGAAGGCGCTGCGAGGCTAGTTGCGGAAGAGCTTCTCATACAAACCCGCGGAACGGACCTCGGACGCATACAGGTGAAAGACCTCGTGTCCGGATTGAATGATGTGACTATCTCTGGGCGTGTCCTTATGACGTGGCCACCACAGCAATTCCAAAGACGGGATGGGACACCAGGCCGTGTCATGCGGATTGTTCTCGCGGACAAGTCTGATCGAGTTCGCTGCGCGATATGGGACAGACACGTTGACGTACTTTCTCGGGCGGGTAATCTGCAGGGTAGGGTATTGAGAATTGGCCACGCCTACACGCGACAGGGACTGGCTGGAGACACGGAGGTTCACGCAGGTGACCGAAGCAGCATACAGATTGATCCCGAGGACATGCCTAAGTCTGATTTGCCAGAATTCGGAGATCTATTCACCCCACTCGGTAAACTGGCGGCTGGCGCAAGTCAGGTGAATGCGGTGGGAATTGTTCAGTCGCAACCTAGGTACTACAGCTTCGCGAAGGAAGAAAGAACAGGGAGTGTACTTCGAACAATAGTCGCTGATGAGTCTGGAAGCATTCCACTCGTTGCTTGGAATGAGAGGGCTGAGGAATTAAGAGAACTGAAGAATGGGGATATAGTCCAGATGCTGAATGGCAGAGTACGCCTCGACAAAAACGCCAGACTTGAGTTACATGTTGAGAGTAGAAGCCAGATTCAACTTCTCAAATCTTCGCCCGACTATCTCAAGATCCCGAGCGCTAAGTCCTACAAGATTGCAGACCTGAATGGTCAAACAGGCTCAGCGGACATTCACGTCCGCGTTCTCGCCAAAGGATTGCCTCAGGAAATCAAAAGACCTACTGGAGAGACCGTCAAAGTGGCAAGGCTCATAGTCGCGGACGAGTCCGGAATCGTTTCCCTCTCTCTATGGGACGACAAGTCACAGCTCGTAACAGAGTTTGAAGAGGGAGACATCATTGAACTTAAGGGAGTCTCGGTCCGCGAAAGACTGGGAGAGGTTATGTTAAGTCTAGGTAGGTCAGGCGGACTGCAGAAGTCCTCGGGGAAAGCAGTAGGCGTCAGGCCTGCTACCACTTTAAACGCCCTTCAACAGTCGAAAGGGCTCGTTATTGTGGAAGGCTCAGTGAGTGATCAACCATTAGCCCGACAGGTTGTCACTGAAAGGGGTGAAACGATAAGCCTCTCTTCATTCACTCTTCGAGACAGCACGAGCTCCTCCAAGGTCACTTTCTGGCGAGACCAAGCCACCGATGCGCTAAAGCTTCGACCAGGCGTGCGCGTGAGAATTCAAGGGCTTAGGGTACGGACAGGGCTGACGGGAGAATTCGAGCTTAGTTCGATCCCCCTCTCCCGTATCGAAGTTCTTGATGAGATTGTAAGGGAAAGGCCTGCTTGGGAGGACATACGACACGTCATTGCTCTCGAACCAGGTTTAAGCACTTGGATAAAGGGCATAGTGCTTGAGGTACCTGAAGATTCCAAGCTAATTGCCGTATGCGGAACCTGTGGCTCAACGTTGAGAGCTTCGGAAAATGAGTATACGTGCGAAACTTGCAAACAACTACGATCTGGAAAGTTCGTGTTCACGGGTCGAGTGCGAGTAGATGACGGAACAGGTTTAGTGGATGTAGTTTTCTCTGACGTTGATGAGCAGGCACTGCCAATGTTGAACCTCGCTGAGGTCAAGCATAAGATGGTTAGTGATCACGAGTCCCAGGTCGTGCTGAGTAAAGGACAATTATTAGATGTGGTTGGAAAAGAGATCGAAGTTTACGGAATAGCGAAGCAATCGGGCGGGAATGGCAAATTTGAGTTAATTGCCAAAAAAGCCTTGCTGGCGAGCGCGCCCTAAGGCGGCAACGAGTTTATGTTCCATGAAAAGTCAACGTACGCCGAAAATCTAATAACCTCTTGCACCAGCCAATAGCACTTGGAAATCGGACAACAAAATGGAGATTATGCAGTCCGTATGACGCTGCTGTCTTTCTTCTTATAGACTAAACCAAAGATTCCGAGTAGGTAGACCATTTGTCGCTTCTCCGAAACGTTATCGGCCCCCACCCTAGCCTAGGGGACTACATCAATAATATCAGAAACCAAACTGTGAAAGGGACAGTTAAGAAACGCGTACAAGAATACCAACCCAATCGTGTGGTAATTGAGAAGTTCTCAAGCTTAACAGATCGATTCTTCTTTGTTGTTTTCGCCACAGAATGGAACGCGGAATGTAGGGCACAACTACCGAATCTGGCCAAAGTTTTCGTTGCAGCGAACAACGCTGCCTTGAACATAAAGGTAATAGACTTTGATGAGAACCGGGACATTGCGGATGAAATGAGAGTCCTGCGAATACCTACCGTAATAGTTCACGACCGGACATGGCGTGAAATTGGCCGATTCGTCGAAAAGCCGCAGCACGGCGCCACCCTCGAAGAGGAACTGTGGCAAATCATCGAGAAGAATTCACAGAAGGTATAGTGAACCTTCACAGGATTGTTATGGATACTTTCACCTGCATTAGAACGCGTCGCGAAATCCGAGATTACCTAGACAAACCAATCCCCAACGAAACCCTCCAGCGAATCCTAGAAGCAGGCCGACTCGCTCCGAGTTCGAAGAACTCCCAACCTTGGCATTTCATAGTAATTAAAGACAGAATCACGCTCAAGAAGATCTCCGAATTGACACCTACCGGCGCACACATCGCTAGGGCAGCACTGGCAATCGCCATACTGATGGACGCAGCAAAACTTCCTGAGATCGATGGCGCGCGTGCCGTCCAGAATATGGTACTCACGGCGTGGGAGATGGGAATCGGTTCATGTTGGGTCACCAATTTCTATGAGGACGGAGTGAAGGACCTGCTTGGCGCTCCTCAGAGGATGAAACTGGTTACTGTTATGCCATTTGGTTATCCCATCGAATTGAATGCGAAGCGTAAGAAGATTCGTAAACCGTTAAACGAAATGGTGCACAACGAGAGATTCGGCCAACCGTTTAGTACATCGAAACCTTGACCACACCATGGATCTTCAGTAGTTTCTGGAGCGTCGTCCCGCTGGACTCTTTCTCAACAACTAGGGTAAGCTTTGGTTCCGTATCGCCTCGACGACGATTTGCGACGAAGCCGATATTTTCGTTAATTCTGCTGACCAAGTTTATTTAGAATATATTCTAATGGCAGTAAAAGCGCGCTCCCTAAGTTGCCTCTTTCTCATGGTGCCTACGGGTTGATAGTCGCATGGGATTCGCACCAGATGTTTTGTCCCCCATATTGAATCAAATGCTCGCGCAAGTTACTATGGGGCTCCCACCAGATATTATGGGCGCGATAAAGGAGGCTCATGTCCATGAGACAAAAGAATTGGCAAAGAAACAACTCGAAGCCATCCTGAACAGCGCTAACTTAAGTTACGAACGCCATCTTCCACTGTGCCAAGACACAGGTTTAGTTACCCTATTCATCTCAGGAGAACTGATCGGGCAAGTAAAGAAGGTCGAGAACGCTCTGAGCCGAGCGGTTGAAAACCTCACCGCCAACGGCGGCATGAGGGCAAACGTCGTTAACCCGCTCACACGAAAGAACACTGGCACCAACACTGGCCTTGGCGAACCAGAAGTTCTGGTAGATAAGAGTACGGAGAAGACTACCATGAAGATGATTTTGAAAGGTGCCGGCTCAGAGAACTTCACGAACCTAAAGATGATGGTTCCAACCGCCACCAGACAAGACATAATGAAGCATATTCTCCAAGCCGTCATAGACGCGGGAGGAAAAACCTGCCCACCCAACATTCTTGGCATTGGAATCGGTGGATCAGCGGTTCAAGCCATGATTAACTCAAAACTGGCATTGCTCAGAAAAATAGGTGCACGCAACCCAGACCCCGAAGTAGCACAGTTCGAAACATCGATCGTGAAAGCAGCTAATGAGCTTGGAATAGGAACAATGGGCCTGGGAGGCGACACCACCATCCTCGACGCCCACATCGAAACCGCCGGAACCCACACCGCCTGTTTGCCTATCGCGATCTCTTTCGGATGCTGGGCAAACAGAGTTTCAGAAGCCGAACTGAGTGACGGGCGCTTCAAAATTACAAGGTGAGATACAATGGCAGAATTGAGACTTAAAGTTCCACAAGATAACAGCCGAGTCGTTGACATTCGTGCGGGAGACGTTCTCTACGTTACAGGCGACATTGCAATCGCTAGGGATCAGGCACACAAGAAACTTCTCGAAACATTTCTCCCAGAATTAGTAGGCCTCCCAATCTTCCACTGCGGTCCAATCGCGCAAAAGATTGGCGAGGAATGGAAGATATTGGCTGGTGGGCCAACTACAAGCACACGCATGGATGCCCTAACCCCACCAATCCTAGAGAAATACCAAACCAAAATCGTCATCGGAAAGGGCGGCCTAGGAGAAGAAGGGAAGAAAGGCCTGGAAACATTCGGTGCCGTCTACTCTGAGTTCACGGGCGGAGCTTCAGCCCTAGCTGTCTCAAAGATTGTGCGAGTGAAGAAACGGTTGCTTGAGCAGCTAGGCCCAACGGAACTTGTTTGGATATGGGAAGTAAAGGACTTTGGACCACTGCTAGTAACTCAGGACCACCAAGGAAATGACCTAAAGAAAGCTGTAACCACGCAAGCCACCCAGAAACTCGACACCCTCGTAAAGACATACAGCTGAGTCGATCAAGCGGACACGCTGTCAAATCACCCTGCATAAACATCCTCAGCCTTCTCACTACCGATCATATTCTCAAGCTGTACTGTGAGCTAACAAGCGACTAAAATCCAGGGGCAATGAAAGTAATAGATTGTGACTGGTAGAATAACAGACTCCTCAAGCTTGAATAATGCCGAATCAGCCGGAACCCAAGACCTTGATTCGGGTAATAATGCACATCGATATGGATGCATTCTACTCTTCAGTTGAACAGCGCGAGAATCCGCTCCTCATTGGGAAGCCCGTAATCGTCGGCGCTGACCCGAAGGAAGGAAAAGGGCGGGGGGTCGTGATGGGCTGCTCATATGAGGCACGCAAACTTGGAGTACATTCTGCGCTGCCCATCTCCATCGCTTACAGGCTTTGCCCAAACGGCGTCTACCTACCTCCCAACTTCACCCGATACGAACAGGCTTCAGAACAAATTATCCAGCTACTTCGAACTTTCTCAGAGAAACTCGAACAAATGAGCATCGACGAAGCCTTTCTAGACATAACCGAAAAAGTATCCAGCTTTGAAGAAGCCGCAGCCCTAGCCGACACAATCAAGCGAGAGATACGTGAGAAAGCAAAACTCACCTGCTCCATCGGCATCGCCCCCAACAAAGCCATCGCGAAAATTGCCTCCGACTTCAAGAAACCAGACGGCTTAACCAGCGTTCCGCCGCAGAAAATCCGAGAATTCCTAGACCCACTCCCCGTAAGAAAGATCAGTGGAGTTGGCAAGAAGAGTTCAGAGTTATTGACGGAAGCGGGGATCGTGTCTATCGCCCAACTGGCTTCCACGCACCCCAGCAGGTTGACTGAGATTTTCGGGAAATATGGGACGAGAATCTGGCAAATCGCGAATGGAATAGATGAGGAAGAAGTCGTTACCACATCTGCGATCAAATCCATCAGCTCAGAAACTACCTTCGACGAAGATGTGATAGATAAAACGAAAGTCATGCGGGCTTTTGACTCAATCATCCAAGACGTACACGCGCGAGTTCAATCTCAAAGGATGCTCTTTCGAACTATCGGCATCAAGGTTAGGCTAGAAGATTTCGAAACCTTCACTCGAGCAAGAACCCATACGAGGTACACAAACGAAAAATCCATCATCGAAGAATATGTAAAACAACTCTTCCGAGAATTTGAGAATTCTCCACGCAAGATTCGTCTCGTCGGCGTTCGAGTGTCGAGTCTGATAGGCCTAGACTCAGAGCAAGAGAGTATCCTTCGTTGGGCTAATCCGAACGAGTGAGTTAGCTTATTCGTGTGTGGTTGGTAGATTCATCTTCGCCAACTCGGGTCGCAATTCAGTAAGCCAGTCTTCGAATGGCTTGTTACTCGGAACTACAATACGTACGCGCCGGTCGGCAAGAATTGTAACGCTTCCCTCATCTTCGGTCGACAGTGGGATCAGGACTGATTCCCGATGCAAATTAAGCGAGTCCGTTACCTCAAGGATCTTCAGGATCTGTTCGGGACGAAGCGCAGTCATGATTCTTCAGTTATGATTCACTTGGAGAGACTAATTATTCTCTTGTTCCTAAGCCATTTAGTTAGCCTCAGGAAGATAATTTCTCTAGGAGTTTATTGAGTTCCGATCGACTCCTAACTCCAGTCAATCGATCCCACTCTTTTCCGTTCTTGAAGAGAATGAGGGTGGGGATGCTTTTGACTCCGAATTGCTGGGCCAAGTCCCTGCTGTTCTGAGTGTCTACTTTCGCGAAGATTATCCGATCTTCGAATCTTTTGGCCATATCTCTAAGGATCGGTGTCATCACGTGGCAGGGGGCGCACCAGGTCGCCCAAAAATCCACAACGACCGGTCTTTCGCTTTTCAGAAGCTCTCGCATGTTTCCGAGAGTAGCTTGGTGAATCCGTCCGCCCATGATGCTAACGCAGCAGCTCTTCAGACCAGAACCGGCTCAGTTTTATTTCTTGGGAGAGTCGTATTCGTGGTCTTCCCACATATCGTAAGCGGTCGCAACGGATGCGGCTTGTGTTATTATGGCCAATGCTATTACAAGATGAATGAAGAGTATAACCTCTACTAGGGGCACGCTCACGTTCATCCTGAGGTTAGCGTAGAGTATTATGCCTAGGATTATCTGAAATGTTGCCAATATAGCAGTTGATTTTGTAATCCGTTTAAGCCGGTTCGGCGCTTCAGTGTGCTTCATCTTCGCGTTGTTGTAGTGCGCCAATGCCAAGATTACCAAGCCGAAGAGCACATGCGCGTCAACTAGATGGGGCGTGAAGCGCGGCGTTACGATGATAACTATTTGCAAGAAAGCAAGCCAGACCATTGCGTAGAGCGTTTTCCAGAGGGCCAATCGTGGTCTCGTTGTGGGAGTCCAGGGAATACTCTAAAGATACCGGTAGGTTCCCTCGATGACAAATAGCGGCGACAATCCACTAGATAAGTGGGCTTTCGGTTTAGGCGCGGATGTCGTACCAGTGCATTGTTTGGACTGTCGCTAAGGGTGCTTGTGCGAGTAGGCGTGCCTCGTTGAATAAGTCTATTACTCGTTGGACGGGGCCGTTTTCACTGTTTATGCTGTATACTGATATTGGGCCGTAACTTTTCATGTGTACGAGGTTTGTTTCAACTAATTTTCCTAAATGTTTCCGTATTACCTTCCTGTCCAACCCGCTGAACTTTGCAATCTTGTAAATCGTCAAATCCTCTCCCCGATTTCGAGCAAGAACTAATAGGATCCTTAACCGGGCCTCGCTTCCCAAAGTCTTCAAGAGTAGAGGTCTCAGCGGCAATTTTACTCAACGGGAACGATAGACACCCTGCAAAGATAAACAAGAGAGTTAAGTGAAGCTATTCATTTCTCTCTAAGAAACGCAGATATGAGATTGGGCAGGGACGGCGAGCGTGCTCTAAGGCCTTACTTTCAGCGTCTTCGACGTTTCGTTCTGCGTTTCGCGCTGCGCTTCGTTCTACGCTTCGCGGTGTGTCTCTTCTGAGGGGATAGGTCCTTTTGCATTCGTTTGAGCGTTTTTTCGTCTACGAGCCTGAGCATGTATAGGAACATAAGGAAGACAAGCAAAGCATTGAAATGTGCTTGTTTTGGCGGCGCGTGCTTTCGCCTAGTTCTTGGCCTCGTCCTTCTTGGCGTTGCTCTCCTAGCGGTCCGACTACGTTTCCTGGGTTTGCTTCTTTTTCGTTTTGGCAGTTTTCTTCGCCTACAACTGACGTTTTTCTATAGTGGTGAGTCGTTTTATCTAACTTTCGCATTATCTCCTAGTGACAGCTAGGGAACTCTGGGAGGCTCTAAATTGGCCTGTGTTTTCTGCGACGTCGTAAGCAAAACAACGCCAGCATACATCATCTACGAAGACGCAGGCTACATTGCATTCCTCGATAAGTATCCAATCTCAATAGGGCATACGCTTGTCCTGCCCAAGACGCACTTTGAACGCGTGAACAACATGTCGCAGCGCGATTTCTGCGCGCTCTACGCCCGTGTACACGCCCTGAATCAACTGATAACCTCAAAGGTAGCCGCATCCGCATCGCATATTTCCATAAACGATGGCGCTGCCGCAAACCAACTCATACCCCACGTCCATGTTCACATAATTCCTCGAAGCCCGAACGACAGTGCCGGATTCACCGCAAGAAAACTTCTACGCCCAGACCAAATGGAGGAAGTCAGGAAGAAGCTAGCGGTTGACGATCTGAAGCTTAATGTTTGATGTTAGACGTGGTCATTTGTTGCAGTGACGGCGCAATCTGTTTCGGTTCCGTAATCGGCGCTGTGCAAGCTCTTCCGACGCAGATGTAGGCGGTTGGGATATCAGACGCCGAGTATCCCCTCGCTTCTATTTCTTTTGCATCCTCTCGCGGGTCATAGATCTGCACTATTTTTCTCGGCTCGTAGACGCGGTTGGCTTCCGCGAGTAGAGCCTTTGTTTGGGGTCTGTCGGGAGATCCAACGATCTGTATCATACTCGGCTCATTCAAGAACGCATCAACAGCCAGCGCGTATTCAGCCGATGAGAATCCGAAGTTGAGATACGAATTCGCGAAACGCTTCAAGGTATCTTCGGCGTGCATTCGGTAAGATTCTTCTCCGGTTAGGTGATATAGCTTTGTTAGGACGCGGGCTGCGGCGCTGTTTTCCTCGAGGGGTTTGGTCGGTTTACTTAGGAAGCCGGGCGCGTTAGGGTCTACTACGGTATCGAAGAAGCCTCCGAGTTCTGGATCATGCAATTTTGTTACGGTGAGATTCATCAGGTCGGTAGCGGTCTTGAGATACTTCCTTTCTCCTGTGCACTCGAAGGCACGGAATAGTGTACTTGTGGTTTGTATTTGGTCAGCGAGTTGATTCTCCAGCTGTGGTTTGCCGTCGTGGAAATGGTACATGCCTTCATTCCTCTTGAAATTGAGAAGAAGTAACCTATCGAGGCTTCTGAGTGCGAATTCTCGTGGGAGCGGATCCGCTAGTATGAAAGAGGCGTCAAGATATGCGGAAATCATCATTGCATTCCAATTCGTATAGATTCGTTTGTCAACGAAAGGTGGCCTCGTCTTGAGGCGTTCAGGTTTGCTTAGTTTGTAGTATTCTTCATCCGCATCTTGGCTTCCATAGAAACAACCCTGCTCTTGGTCTCTCAGCCATACATTCACGTAGTCGATAATGCCTTTTGACACTTCAGCATAGAATGGATCGGCGGTGGATTGGTAGGCGTGCATGTATAGTTGGAGCCATTTTGCGTTGTCCTCGGACATTTTTTCAAAGTGTGGAATGCTCCAATCTCTGGCTGTTGAATAGCGGAAGAAGCCGCCCATCTCCCTGTCATAGGTGCCACTTCGTCCAGCGTTGTTCAATGTGACGAGTACGATTCCTAGGAATTCGCGATTTCGAGTATAATGGTACTTCAAAAGCGCTAACTCTTGGGCTTCTGTGTTAGGAAACTTAGGTTGGGACCCGAAGCCGCCGTAGATGGGATCAAAGTTGTTGGCGACTTCCCCGAGTATTTCGTCAACTATGGAATTTGGCAATTCACCGGCAGGCATGCTTTCAGGTTCGGGAAGTGAAGTCTCAGCTGGAGGTTTTCCTTGAGATTTCTGCCAGGATGATTTGATGTCGCGCAGAAGTTGACGCATCTGGTCTGGAGGGAAATAAGTCCCTCCGCCAATAAGGCGCCCGTCTGGTGTTAGAAAGGCAGTTGTAGGCCAACCACCCATGTTGTACCTACGGTTGATGTCTGGTCGTTTATCTGTGTCCACGCGAATCGGAATGAAATTAGCTTGAATGTATTCGGCTATGTCGGGAACTGAGTAAGTGTCCTGGTCGAGTCTGTGACACCAGTGGCACCAGACCGCGCTGATGTCTAGTAGAACTGGTTTCTTCTCTGCTTTGGCTCTCCGAAATGCATCACCGGTCCAATCCAACCACATGATCTTAGCCTCTTGTTCAGGTTGCATGCCTTCTCAGTCTCCCGCTCTACTCGTCTTAAAGAAGGATAATCCCTGAAGTTGCATGGAGGATAAGTTTAGGAAACCTTTGACAGCTTTATGCGCGCGATCCACGTTTAGCCTATCTTATCGCCTTGGAGCCGACCGCGTCGGTAGTCTCTTCTTGTAATCGTCCAATATCTTGTCGTAGATTGCAAGCGTCTGACTCAATGCTTCTTGGGATTTGCCGTGGCATTGGTTGTCGGGTTTGGCTGTTGAGAGGCATTTGGTTTTTGCTTCTTCCAAATGTTTCAGGGCGTCTTCGAATTCTTTTCCCTTTTCGAGTTTGAGAACTGACAGGAGGGAATTGTAGGCGGCCAGGTGGGCTCGTTTACATTCTAAATGGTCTTTGTTTTCTCTCTCCTGGTAACACAGCTTGCAACAGTCCATTGCCGTTCGGGCCTGGACCCAAGGTTGGACTAAAAATATTGCTTCCATGTTGGCGGAGTAGGGTATTGGTCGATTTATCGATTATGCCAGATTTGAGGCACGAGATAGGCGTCATCACATATCTCTCCAAGAAGGCTAGCTTCGACGTTGCCTGCGAAGTGTGAGAGGCCTTGTGATTCTGAAGCCTGCGCCAACTATGAGAATCGACAGACCCAATGCTCCAATCAGTATCACAAGCCCGGAATAAAACAGGCTTGTCATCCCATACCTATCCAGCAAATAACCACCGAGAAGTGGGCCGATAATTGTTCCCAAACTTATCATAACACTATAGACACCCATAGTCGTTCCCCGGCTTCGCTCAGGGGCTAGATCACCCAATGTTGCCAGCGCGGCGGGGGGAAACGCGAAACAACCTATTCCGAACACCACGAGAAACGGGACACCGAACCAGAAACCCAACCTGCCCCTAACCATGTATATGGCTGTGACGAACAGCCCCATGACCGAAAGCAGCCCCAGCATCATGAGCTTATCACGGCCATACTTGTCAGATAGATGGCCGAAGAATGGTTGTGTAAGCGCCAATACCAATACGATCCCCCCTAACAGGAAGCTCGTGAAGAGGGGCGATGGGCCAAGGCGTGGGCCGAAGGTCAGCGCTATACCAACAAAGGTGGTCAGGGCCAACCAGATCGGGAACATCGCCGCTGCGCGTCTGTCACTCAAAAGAATCTTCAATGTTTGGATGGGAGAGAGTGACCGTTGTTTGCCTTGACCTCTCGTTTCCTTAACTCTGAAATAGGCGAAGAGAGCGCCGATTGCCGCGAGAGTTGCGGCAAAGTAGAAGGGAGTTGTTGGTGAGCCAATTCGTGTCAGAATTCCTGCCGCTAAAATGCCGACCATATACCCTCCTAGGTTAGCGAAATCATAGACCCCCATTTCTTTCCCTCGAGTTGTGCTAGTGCTGGTGTCTGTTACCATGGTAAGTGCGCTAACAATGATCATGGCTGCCGCGACGCCCTGTACTGCATGCACAGCTACCAAGTATCCGGTGTTCGTGTTCAATGCGAATGCGAAGAGAGCCACAGTGGAAACTGTCAAGCCCAGATAGATCCACTTTCGCCTTCCAAACCTGTCAGCTAAAATTCCGATCATTGGTCCGAAAATTGTCTCAGTTACCGGGTAGGCAGCTGCAATTATTCCAACAGTAAGGTTCGAGAATTCATGTCTTGGAAGGTAGATTGGAAGTGTGAAGAGCACAAGTCCGAAACTGAACCTCATCAGAAATACCGAGAAATATAACGGCGATTGGAAAAGGAGTGAACGGCTCAACGATAACCGCGATGAATAGAACACTCTTCTCTCCTCCATCTCGCCGATTGGGGTTTCTTTCGATCCAGCCGTCGCCTTCTGTATAAGTCAATTAAACATCTGAGTGTTTAATTAGATGCGAACAGATGCCGAACCTATGCCTTTGAAGACTCTTCAAATGGCGATTCTCGGAGGCAATGAAGAAGCAGTTTTTGTGGGGCTTCGCAACTTTCCGGCTCACAAATTGGTCTTGATTGCAACAACCGATACCAAGGACCAAGCGGAGCAGCTTGCTGGAAAACTTACAGACACTCTCAGACTCGCTGTGAGCATAGTGACGATTCAGGATTGCTCAATACAGACGATGCTCGATACAATCGGGCAACTAGTGAAAAACGAGACGGAAGGCTTTCAAGATTTTCTCATCAACGTGGGATCCGCCAACAAGCATTTGACGTGCGCTGGCGTTACGGCGGCTTTTATTCACGGAATAAAAACCTTCGATGTCGTTGGGGATCGCCTTGAAGTGCTTCCGGTTATGAAATATGGATATACTCAAACTGTGACGGAGCCTAAGCTCGAGATCATGCGTGCAATCGAGCGTTCTGGCGGCGATGTTGAGAGCCTAGAGAAGTTGAGTGAGATAGCGAATTACGGGAAGCCCCTTCTAAGTTACCACATAAGGGGATCTCAGGAGAGTAGAGGATTGGAAAGTTTAGGGCTCGTCGAGGTTGAACGAGGAAAACGTGGCCGCCTGCGCGTTAGACTAACCTCTCTGGGGCGAACGCTTCTTTCAACGACACAAACTAAGTAGCTGGTTTGGTTTCCTTTGCAGGAAGATTGTTCTTTTTCCTGCTGGGTATAATTTTCAATCTACAGAATACTGCATCGCCATCCTTAATGTCGAAGATCTTTCGAATTTCTTCAGGTATGGTTATCCTTCCGCCTGCCGTTACTTCAGCGTAGAAGGGTATGTCCTCATCCACGACTTCTGTTGGCATCGAGTCACCTTTCACGCTTGGAAACAAACCTTCACTAAAAAGAGTTATTGACGCGAGGTTACTGTTGATTTTGTGCTAGACGGTGCTGCTAGGACATAATCTGTTCACGGGACAGATGACGCACCGAGGGCGGGGTGCCCGACAGACTGCGCGTCCGAACGAAATGATGGAGAGATGCAATGGGATTCTCTTTCGAGGTGGAATTAGGGCTTCTAACGGCAGGCGAACCTGTTCGTAGTTTCCGTTGGCTCTAGCGATTCCGAGCCGTTTGGTAACTCTCGCAATGTGCGTATCAACAGGGATGACGGGATTCTTCGCCACGAATGCGAGGAGGATATCGGCGGTCTTAGGCCCAACTCCCGGAAGAGTCATGAGTTCGTCCTTTGCTTCCTCATACGGACGGTTCAGAATTGGTGTGAGTCGCCCACCATATCGATCTTGAATGATCCTAGATACTGCTTTAATTCGTGGGGCTTTTGACCTGTATAAGCCCGCTTGCTTAATGCATGGCGTTAACTCCCTGATTCTCGCTTTGGCAAGCGTTCGCGGGTTAATCTTGTAGCGCTTCCTTAGCTTTCTCATTGCTGCCTCGCTATTGTGGTCAGTAGTGTTCTGAGACAGAATGGTTTGCACTAGGGTCTCAAAGGGACCCGCTGCCTTCCAGACTTTTACCGGAAATTTCTTGCCGATTATCCTAAGCATCAAATATTGAGTTGTTCTTCTAGGTCGCCGCAAGAGTTTCTTTCTCGCTTCCTAAGCTACGATCTTGATGTTCTGTCATCTTTTGTGAAGCATAGTTTAAAGGAAGCTATCTTTCTAACCAGTGAAGAGACTCCAGACATATATGAAAGCCATAATGCTAGTCCCGGTTTTCATAGTCGTAGTGATCATAGCTGTTCAGCCTACTGCTTCAGCTCAGGGAAGCGTACTTGTCGTTAGCATAAGTTCAGACATAGCAGGCCCAACCGTAGAGTTAGTAACGCGTTCCATTGACGAGGCAAACGCTGGGGGAGCACGGCTCATAGTATACGAGCTTAACACTCCCGGCGGAGACTTGGGATCTGTTACGGATATTATGAACGCCTTCAACAGCTCGCCAATCCCGGTTGTTGTATGGGTCACTCCTTCAGGTGCGGCGGCATGGAGCGGCGGGACATACATTTTGATGGCATCGGACATAGCCGTGATGGCGTCCGGAACGACAATAGGTTCAGCTCAACCAGTTTCAGCGACCGGGGAAGTCATCAACGAAACAAAAATCATCAACGCTCTAACCGGACTGATGCAGGACAACGCCCGACTTCACGACAGAAACGAAACAGCGGCTCAACAATTCATCACGCAGAACATCAACCTCGGCCCCGAGGAGGCACTCAGGCTTCATGTCATTGAATTTGCTGCCGACAGCCTTGACAGCCTACTCTCTCAACTCCAACCTTACACTTTGATTCTTTCAACCACACAGATGGGCACCTCGGTGCGGAAACTCGTTTTGACATCCACATTAAGCAATGTAACCTATACGAAGAGCTACGATTTCTCAGGAATATCACAAGCACCCACTTACAATTACGCACCTAGCTTTAGCGTTCAACTCCTTACACTCCTATCAAACCCAATCATCTCAGTCGTACTCTTCATAGTTGGTATGTACGCGGTTATAATCGGCTTCAAAACCCCAGGCTACGGCGTTGAAATTGCCGGAGCTCTGATGGTCTTACTTGCACTCATAGGGTTCGGAGCAATAGGAATCAACCTCGCTGCCATGCTCCTCTTCATTCTAGGAATAGCTCTGACCCTGCTAGAGCTCAAGACGCACATTGGCGTATTCGCCATAGCCGGAATCGGAATGGTAATCCTCGGGAGTTTCTTGGAATTTCCTCTCCCAGGATGGGAGCTACTCGCTGCAAAATCAGTCGAAACGGGGCGGGAAACACTAATCTCGGTAGCCCTCGTGATGTCTGGAATATTCGCGTTCGTTGTCTACAAGGTAGCCCAGGCAAGACGAATGAAGGTAAAAGCGGGCCCCGAAGGGTTGGTGGGTAAAGTCGGCACGGTCATATCAGCCCTCGCCCCAAAAGGTGAAGTCAGGCTAGAAGGCCAAATTTGGAGAGCTGAGAGTATTGGTGCCGAAGTGAAAGAGGGAGAACAAGTCGAAATCGTCGGCAGAGAGGGGCTAACCTTAAAGGTGAAGCCGAAGCAAAATCAGAAATGAAGGATGAGTCCGTGGCTCTTGAGGATTTATTGACGCCCGAGTTCATCGTGGGGATCATAGTCCTACTCTTCGTTGTAATAGTCGTGGCATCCGGTATTAGGGTAATCAGAGAATGGGAACGAGCACCCGTTCTACGCCTAGGCCGCTATACCGGGTTGAAGGGCCCCGGCCTCTTTTACATAATCCCATTCGTAGATCGGATTCCAAACATCGTTTCAACGCGAGTACAAACGTTCCCGTTTAGAACCGAACAAACTTTCACCAAAGACAATGTTCCCGTGAACGTTGATGCAATAATGTTCTTCCAAGCTGTAGATGTAGAGAAAGTGATTTTGAACGTCGAAAGGTTCCTAGACGCTACCACTTTGGCTGCTCAGACAACCTTGCGAGAGGTCATAGGCAAAGTGAGTTTTGACGAATTACTCGCCGAACGCGAGAAGGTTGGCGTCGAGGCCCGGAACATAATTGACATGAAAACAGAGCATTGGGGGATTAAGGTGTCCTCTGTTGAGGTCAAAGATATCGGAATACCAGGGGCTTTGCAGGATGCCATGTCTAGGCAAGCCCAAGCTGAACGCGAGCGAAGGGCACGGGTGACCTTAGCAATGGCAGAGTTTGAGGCGGCCCAGAAGATGGTAGACGCTGCCAATATGTACGAAAAGAATATCCGTGCTTTGGAACTGCGTTGGATGAACATTCTCTACGAGCTAGGTCTTCAAAGCAAAGGAACCCTGATGTTGGTCCCGACGAACACGCCGACTGCAGGAGTTTCTATGGGATTCCCCCCATTAGGGGTTGTGAGTATCCAGGATCTCGCTAAGAAGAAAGACGAGAAGACCTAGAACACGAGAGGACGATCGGAAAGAGCCTCATCATACTCCACGACCGAGTTTTCCGGTTACTGATTTGTGAGAGTAAATCCTCTTCATATCTGTGAGTATGGTTTGCAGCGGCCTGATGCCGCATGAGTTCCGATATAGAATCGTGTTGAGGTCGGCTAGGGGGATCTGGTGATTTCCCGCTCTGCGATTGAGAGTGGCTTGCCTGTCCTTCCTTTTCTGCGCATCACTATCTCAGCCATCGTGCTTACAGCAATCTCCGGAGGTGTTTCTGCACCGATATCGAGGCCGATTGGCGTTACGACTTTTCGGAGTAGCTCATCTGGGATTCCATCTCGCCTTAGCTTGGACAGGATGCCTTTGGCCTTGGATTCGCTTGAGATCATTCCAATGTAAGCGGCCTTGGAACCCACTACGGTTCTCAGGGCCAGCTCGTCGTATTCTCCCGCATAGGTTAGGATGACAACGTGTGTGTCTGGGTCTATTTGGAGTTCTTTCAGGGCTTTGTCCCAGTCATCAACAATGATTCTATCCGCTTCAGGGAATCGTTCTTTTGTCGCGTAGTCGGCTCTATCGTCTATCACGGTAACCTGAAAGCCCAACATCTTCGCAAGTTTCGCTATTGGTTGTGCGACGTGGCCTGCTCCTACGAGGATAAGGCTCTCTTGGGCTTTGAAGACGTTGATGAAGCATGTTATAACTCCAGCACAAACTGGCAGTGGCATTTTGACGGTACGCGGTTTTCCTTCTTTAATGGCTTGCATGGCCTGTTCAATCAGTTGGAGTTCGGCGACGGCTCCGCCGACGGTTCCTATCACTCTACCTTCCCTTGTTACCAGCATTGATGATCCTAAGTGGCGAGCGCTTGAACCTTCTTGGTTGATTATTGTAACCCAGGCAAAGGGCTGTGAACTCTGCGTCAGCTTGTGTGCTTCCTCAATTAGGATAGTGTCAGAGTAGACGGGGATATGCTTCAAGCAACGTATCGCCCTACCCTTTTTCCTGTACCTCTTGCGTTCTCCTCAGGTTGATTAGCAGTCGATCGGGGGTAGCCGGTATCTCCGTTATCCGGACGCCGATGGCGTTGTCGATCGCGTTCACGATTGCAGGGGCAGGTAATACTACCGGTGGTTCTCCTATAGCTTTCGCACCGAAAGGACCGAGGCGACCGGGATATTCTACGATTATCGTCTTAATCTCAGGTATGTCAAGCGAAGTGGGAACGTAATAATCTCCCAAGTTCGGGTTAACGACTACCCCATTCTTGTGGATCATCTCTTCCATTAAGGCGTAGCCTAACCCTTGAATCGTACCTCCCTCTATTTGCCCTTCGAGCGAAATCGGGTTGATGGCCTTACCAACGTCGTAGGCTGCAACCATCTTCAGAACCTGCACCCGTCCGGTTTCAGTGTCAACCTCAACTTCCGCGGTGACCGCACCGTAGGTGTATTGCAGATACACCGTTCCCTGGCTGGTCTCAGGATCGTATTCGCATTTTGGCGCCGTGAACGTACTGGACTCCTTCAAAGAAATGCCACGTGAATACGCATGAGCAACGACGTCACGGAAAGATACTGATTTAGCCGATTTGGAGTGGAAGGTTCCTTCGCTTGATTCTACTTCATCTGCTGGGCACTCAAGCATCTCTGCTGCGATCTCTCTTAGTCTCTGGTCAAGCTTTCCGGCGACCATCTGCGTAGCACGGCCGCCGATGGTTATCGTTCGGGAAGCAACCGTCGGCCCCGAGTCAGTGCAATACTCTGTGTCTGACGGATCGAGAGTGAAGTAGTCTATGGGTAGATGCATTGTTTCGGCGGCGATCTGAAGTAAGCCGGATGGGGCGCCTGTCCCGTACTCGGTAAGCGCCGTTCTAAGCCTGATCTTACACTCGCTATCAATTTGCATGTGGACCGTAGCAAAGTCGTTACCTTCTGGGCCTAGACTGTTGCCGTGATACATTATGGCGATTCCTAAGCCGCGCTTCTTCGTCCCATTCATACTCTGGAATTGTCGGCGTTTCTTATACCAGTCCGATTCCGTGGTCGCTTTCGTTATGCATTCTTCGAGTCCGCAGCCCTCGTCAACAATTTGGCTTGTAGCCGTTAGTGTTCCAGGTCTAAGGATGTTCATTAGACGAAGATCCAAGGGGTCAATGTCTAATTTCTTTGCAATCGCGTCCATGTGGGATTCAGCAGCGAAATGAGCCTGCGGTCCTCCGAACCCTCTGAATGAGCCGGCCATTGTGTTGTTTGTGTAGACGCAGTAGGCGTCGGTTTTGACGTTTGGTATGACGTAGGGGCCGGTTGCGTGGAAGCATGCACGGATGACGACGAGCGGACCAAGCGAGGCATAGGCGCCGGTGTCGGCGAATAATTTCGTCTCCCATGCTGTGAGTTTCCCGCTCTTCTTTACCCCGACCTTCACTGAGATAACGAATGGGTGTCGTTTCGTGTGGCCTATCATCGACTCTTCTCGGGTATAGGCGAGGGCGGCAGGCTTGCGGGTTCTAACAGCAACTAGTGCCGCCATCCCGAGCACGTCGACTGGAATTTCGTCGGACTTTGGTCCGAAAGCTCCGCCGGTGGTTGCTTGAATGACCCGAACCTGTTCGGGCCGAAGTGACAGGATTTTAGCAATTCCTGTCTGCACATGATAAGGGCTCTGAATCGAGGCAACGCAGGTAACCGAACCATCGGGCTCAGGTACTACGAACCCAGCTTCAGGCTCCAATGGTACGGGTTCCTGAAACGGAGTCTTGTATGTTCCTTCAACAATCAAGTCCGCTTGCTTGAAACCTTCTTCCACATTCCCCTTTCGAACCTTCAGGTGCTTCGCCACGTTTCCCTTCTCATGAATCTTAGGCGCATTAGGTTTCAATGCGTCGATTGGCGAGAACACTGATGGAAGCGGGTCATACTCTATCTTGACGAGGTCAACCGCTTCCTCGGCGATGGAAGGGTCGTATGATGCAATCGCCGCTATCGGTTCGCCCGCAAAACGTACCCTATCAGTCGCGAACAATGGCTTATCGGGAAGGAGAGCTGTTGACTCGTTGATTCCAGGTATGTCCTGAGCCGTTACTACAGCTACCACGCCGGGATACTTTCGTGCTTCCGATAGGTCCACTCGCTTGAGTAGTGCATGGGCGACATTGGATCTGACGACTTTCAAATAGAGTGCGTTTTCCGGTACAATGTCCATCGTGTAGATTGGTTTTCCAAGAACTTTATCCAGCGAGTCTACTCGTCCAACACTCTTGCCAACTACCAGCATCTCTTGGCTCTGAGCGAACTCCTTCACCGCGGCCTTATCAATCAATTATCCTGACCCCTCATTTCAGAGGCAGCTGTCTTCACGGCTTCGAAGATTTTCAGGTAGCCTGTGCACCGACAAATGATGCCGCCAGTCGCTCTTTTGATGTCTTCAATTGTGGGGTCGGAGTTTCTTTCGAGCAGTTCCTTAGTTGCTAAGATCATGGCTGGAATGCAATAACCGCACTGGGAGGCGTTCCATTTCATGAAGGCACGTTGTATTGGGTGGGGCTTTTCTGCGGAACCTATGCCTTCGATAGTCACGATTTTCTTGTTTCTGGCTTGAATGGCAAAGATCAGGCATGAGTTCACTATTTTTCCATCCATCAATACGCCACATATGCCGCAGTCGCCTGTGCTGCAGCCTTCCTTCGTTCCCTTCAACCCTAACTTGTCCCGCAAGACATCCAATAGTCGCTCATGTGATTGGACGACGACAGCATAGTCTTTGCCGTTGACCGAGAATTTCAGTAAGTGTTTAGACAAGTATCTTTTCTCCAGTGAGTCTGTCGGCGCATCTACCTACCGCACGCTTGAAGATGGCGCATGCGACTTCTAAGCGGTATTCTTCCGAGGCTCTAAAGTCTGAGGTCAGCTTGAGCTCGTCTCTCAGCGTTGCGACGGCATCGGACAACGATTGGTCATTCAATTTCTTTCCTTTCATTATTTTTTCAGTCTGCCGCGCTCTTTGCGGAATCTTTCCGTTAACCCGATTGAATGCGATCCGAACCTCGTCACACAGCTTATTCTCAGCCAGCTTCAGGTAGACTGCGCAATTTACGAAAGCGATTATGAGTGAATTTCTCATTCCAACCTTTTCAAAGCTGCAGGTTGAGTGTGGTTCTAGTTCCCCGAAGCTTGTCTCTACCAGGAGCTCGTTTGGTTTTAAGTCGGTCACACGTTTTCCTTTGACGAAGTCTTCCACTCGAATCGTTCGCTCTCCATGGATACTACGAACGTGAACTTCCGCGTCAAGGACCAGTAGGACTGGCAGCAGGTCCTCTGATGATGAAGCGGAGCAGATGTTTCCCCCGATAGTTGCCATGTTAACTATCGATGGCCCGCCAAACTTCATTGCAACCTCCCTGAAGACATCGTATCGCGACTCTATGACGGGGGATGCGATAAGCTCTGATATGGTCGTTAAGGCACCAATCTTAATCATACCCCCCTCCCTCTTCACATACCTGAACTCAGCCAATCCTGTAAGATCAACCAACACTTTCGGGGTAACCTGTTTTCGCTGAATTCTATTTATCAGGTCAGTGCCGTTCGCGATTAGATGTACTCCAGTTTGATGTGAGTCGAGATATTGAAGTAGATCGACTAGGTTCTCCGGTACGAACATGTCAAACCTGCGCAATTATTTTCATCCACCTGCAGCAGTTGGAACTAATAGGATTAGGTCCCCATCATTTAGTTTCCTTGTTAATTCCGGAGGATTTTGAGGGGTATTGTTAATGTAGAACATGGTGTAGCTGCGCAACTTACCGTGCGCGTCGAAAAGTAGGTCCTTTACGGAACCGTTTGACGAAATCAACGATTCTACCACGTCGCTAAGGGTGTTGGCTTCGAGTTCTATCTCACTTTGGCCCAGAGTGGACCTCAATTCATGGAATAGCCTAACTTTGACTCTTGCCGCCATCTCGATTCTCCTACCCTTTGAGGGCTTGGAAAACGCGCTCTGGAGTGGCGGGTAGGGTGAACAGCCTGGTTCCTATGGCGTCGTAGATTGCGTTTGCGACGGCTGATCCGACGGGTATTATGCCGATCTCTCCCAAACCCTTTGCTCCGAAGGGGCCGATTTTTTCGTAGGTCTCTACTGGTTCAACCTGCATCTCTGGGACGTCACGTATGGTTGGTATGATGTACGTTGTGAAATTATTTGTCTTGATCAGTCCATTATCGATTTGTGTTTCTTCAGTTAACGCGAACCCTAACCCTTGCACGATTGCGCCCTCGCATTGGCCCGTGTACGATTGCGGGTTGATTACCGTACCAGAATCTGGTGAGAGGAAGAATTGAAGAACTTTCGTAACGCCAGTTAATGTGTCAACTTCCACTAGAGCAATGGCGGTGGCGTACATGTATGACAAATGGGGAATCTCTATGCTGCCTTCGACCGGTTTGTCGACTCGCGGAACTTCGAATCCTCCGACAACCTTTGTTTCCGAGCCTCTGGTATGGAGAAATTGCGCGATCTCAACGTAAGTTACTGATTTCCCAGTCTTCTTTCTACTGGAAATTCTTGATTCACCGAATTCAAGATTATCTTTCGGCTCTCCAGCTATCTCGCTGGCTACGTCAAGGAGTAATTCATGCATCTTAGGCGCGGCAGCCAAGATGGCGTTTCCGCCTCTGACCAAGCCCATCGACGAGGATGAAGTTCCAGTATCGGGTGCGAGTTGCGAGTCAGCAGAGGCGAGGTATATGTCGGCGATGTCGCAGTGCAATGCCTCCGCAGCGATCTGGGAATAGGCTGTGATCGCCCCCTGGCCAATCTCCGGACAACTTACACCCACTACGAATTTGCCGGTCGATGTGATTTGAATGGAGGCGGCAGCGAAGTCGGGAAGAGCGCCGAAACCAAATCCCTTGACAGCTGTCGTTACGGCGATTCCTCTCTTACACCATGGTGCTGACGCTTTGGATTTGTGAATCATTCTATTCTTCCAAAGATCTGTACGCTCGGCTTTCAAAAGCGTCTCATAGACCCCAACGCTGCCGAGCATTTTGTACCCAAAAGGCCCGATGTCACCTTCACGAAGCACATTCTTCTTGCGAATTTCCAGTCTATCGATCCCCAGCTTTTCCGCAATAATATCTATGTTCGACTCGATTGCAAAATTCACTTGGGGAGCGCCGAAACCGCGGAACGCACCCGCAACGCCATTATTCGTATAGACTGAATAGGCATCGATATCGATGTTCGGTATGCGGTATGGCCCGCAGGAATTTTCGATAGCGACGTCAAGCACTGTTGGACCGAGAGATGCATAGGCGCCTGTATCGGCCACTATTCTGACCTGATTCGCTAGGATTCTTCCCTCCCGGTTGGCCGCCGTCTTCGTTGTTACGATCATCGGATGCCGTTTCATACCCGCTATACCGGATTCCTCGCGCGTCCATACCATCTTGACAGGACGTTTTGTTTTCATCGCTAGCAGAGCAATGTGGATCTGGATGGTGTTCTCTTCCTTACCGCCAAATGCACCCCCTACCGGGGTCGAAATAACTCTAACTTCCTCAGGTTTGATTCCTAAAGACCTTGAGATCTGCATTTGATCTCGGTACGGGGATTGGCCCCCAGTGTAGAGAACGAGCCGTTCATGCTCGTCTAGCAAGGCGATTCCGGCCTCGGTCTCAAGGTACATGTGCATTTGTCGTCCCGTTCGGTAGGTGTTCTCCACAACTACCGCGGCTTCGCGGAATGCTGCATCAACGTCTTCGACTCTGACAGTTGCATGTCTGAGGATGTTTCCTTTTTCGTGAACTTTGGGGGCGTCAGGCTTCATCGCTTCAAGCGGGTCGGATACGACGGGAAGCGGCTCGTACTCAACTTCAACTGACTGCGCTGCTCTCTCTGCAGCTTCTGAGCTCTCGGCGGCGACAACGGCAACTGCGTCTCCAAGATACCTCACCTTATCGAAGCAGAGGACGGGTTGGTCAGGGATCAGGACACCGAACCCATTGAACGCTAGGATGTCCTTGTGTGTTAGGACGGCTACAACGCCTGGAATGGCCTTGGCTTTCTCTGTACTGATTTTTTTGATGAGCGCGTGCGGGTATTTGCTGCGGGTGACCTTTGCGTAGAGCATGTTTGGCAGGGCCATGTCGGAGAAGAATTTTGTCTCTCCAGTGACTTTCCCCCGGCCATCTTTACGTACGATTGATTTTCCTACCCATTTCGTCTCTTCCCGATTGACGGTCGTTTGTTCGGTCGTTCTTTCAACCCCCTGCGATTGGTGGGACGACTAGGATTTCGTCGCCATCGTTGATTTTAGATCTGGAATTGAGCCTAATTCCCGCCCGAACAACGTACAGGTAATCTTTGTCTTTGACCGGCAGGGATTGAAGTAGGTCTTCAGTTGTTGCGTTGTCGTTTAATTCGATGGTAAGCTCTTTTCTTTCGAGTGCGAGAGATGGGGCACCGAAAACCTTGACCTTGACCAGCAACCGCCTACCCATCCCACTTCTCGTAAAGTGCCTGGTTTAACGCCTCGTAGACGAGGGAAGCGACCATATCTTTTCTGTACTGAGCTGAACCCCGGATGTCGTCTATCGGTGTAGCATCATTGGCCGCGAGGGACGCGGCTTTCTTTAAGGCCTCGTCGTTCAGGGTTTTGTTCGTCAAGGCTTGTTCACATTCTCTGGCCCGTCGAATATTAGGCGCGACAGCCCCCAAAGCGACTCTCGCTTCAGCAAATGTTTCATTCTTGCCCCTCCGTCTCAATACTGTTGCCACATCTACGATTGAGATTGCGTTTGCTTCGCGGAGTCCGAGCTTCAGGTATGCTCCTCGGTCCTGTTCACCTAGAGCGTTGAAGTATACTTGCTCGATCAATTCATCAGGCTTGAGCGCAGTTTTTCTGTAGGCCAGGAAGAAATTTTCGATTGGAATTTCCCGCCTTTTGGCCTTGCTTCGTGTGACTACGACTGCGTCGAGGGCGTAGAGGGGGGGTAGGCTGTCGCCTGCTGGTGAAGCGTTCCCCAAATTTCCACCTATAGTTGCCGTGTTTTGAAGTTGGATTGCTCCAATCTGTCCTGCCGCCTCCACAAGAGGCCATGCGTGGTCCCGCGCTAGTTGAGAGTGAACAATGTCGCTATAGGTTGCCAGTGCTCCGATGTGGATCCGATCATTGTCCTTTCTGACAAATCTCAGTTCCTTGATTGACAATATGTTGAGGAGTTCGTTCGCCTTGATGACTCCATCCCTAAGTTGAACAATCACATCAGACCCTCCGGCGATAATCTTGAGCCCATTCCGGTTTTGGTGGAGAATGTTCAGTGCCTCATCGAGGCTTCTGGGCGTTAGCACGTCAACTTCGGACCGCATCATGATTCTAACGCCTCCACTGCTTCGCGGCCTCTTGAACAGCGGAGATGATCTTTGAGTAGCCCGTGCATCTGCAGAGATTACCTGAGAGGGCCGTGCGGATCTCATCTACTGTTGGGTTCGGATTGCGCATCAAGAGAGCGGAGGCGGAGACGATCATGCCTGGGATGCAGTGGCCGCATTGCACTGCTCCTTCATCGAGGAAAGCCTCTTGAACCGGGTTCAACTTCCCATCCTTAACGAGTCCCTCGGATGTTGTGATTTCAGACCCTTCTGCCTGTGAAACGAGCACGAGGCATGAACATACGGGTACGCCATCTTTGATTACGGTACATGCCCCACACTCACCCTTGGCGCAGTCTTCCTTAGGGCCCGTAACGTGAAGTTGCTCGCGGAGGACTTCAAGCAAAGTGTAAGCTGGGGGACACTTGACAATAACAGGCTGTCCGTTGAGCTTGAAATTCACTGTCTTTTCAACCCGCAAAGCTGCTTACCCCTAACCGTTGCAGATTTTCATAGTCTGCGAAGGTAGAACGATTCTATACGTGTAACCTTTAACCCTTGACAAGTTATTTGGCATACAGACAACAAGCCGTTAATGGAGAGTAAAGCGGGGCAAAACACTCTTGTTCAACCAGCGGCAATCCTCTGCTATGGAACGCGTAGCGCTGTACCTTCAGGATAAGCACAGAATTCGCGAAGAGATGAAGTTCGCGCAATATGCTGAACAGAAGGGGTTCGAAGCCATCTGGCATGCCGAATCACGTCTCGCACGGGATGCTCTCACACCGCTTGCGGCTATCGCTGCCGTCACCGACAAAATCAAACTTGGAACAGGGGTGATAAACAATTGGACGCGGAACGTGGCTCTGACTGCGGTGTCTTTTCTAACTCTCGATGAACTTTCTGACGGTCGTAGCTTGCTTGGGGTGGGTGCTTGGTGGGACCCGCTAGCGTCGAAGGTTGGGATCGAACGGAAGAAACCGCTGAAAGCAATGCGAGAGTACGTTACTGTTCTCCAGCGCCTCTTCCGAATGGAGAACGTCACGTTCGAGGGAGAGTTCGTGAAAGTACGGGACATACGACTAGATGTTGTTTATGGCGATCCTTCTACACCCCGTAAAATCCCAATTTACATAGGCGCCACTGGTTGGGATATGATTGAACTAACCGGCGAGATCGCTGACGGTCTACTGCTGAACTACTTAGTCTCCCCGAACTACAATCGCCAAGCCTTAGAACACCTCAAAATCGGGGCAGCGAAGAGAGGTCGACGGTTCGAGGCCATTGACAGACCTCAGCTGATCGTGTGCTCCCTAGACGACGACGCTGACAAAGCTATTGACAGCGCGCGGCCGCTGGTCGCCCAGTATCTGGGCCAGCAACCCCACATCGCCAAAGCCAGCGGTGTGAAAGAATCCTTGATTGAAGAGGTAAAAACTGCACTTGGGGGTTGGCCTGCCAAACCGGGTGGCTTAGAAAAGGCCAAACAGTTAGTAGATGACGAACTCGTTCGACTTATCACAGCCAGCGGGACCGCAGACGATTGCCTCAAGAAAGTTGCAGAGTACAACTCCACCGGATGCACCTGCCCAATCCTCTATCCCTTGGCCGATAACGTTCACGCCATGATTGACGCCTTTGAGGCTAACCCCCCGTCCTCAGGTCCGCTGATAGCTTGAGAGCTGAACTTGCGCACAAATCAGCGAACGAAGGGCGCGGTGCGGATTCATAATTCAACCAAGTTCAGGTCATTCAATGATAGGGTTCACGAATCTGAACTGAACCGTATCTAAGAGCCCCTTGTCAGTAATTCTTAGCTCCGGAATAACGGGGAGTGTAGTGAACGCGAGTGTCATCGTAGGAGACGGCAGATTCGAGCCCAATTTTGACCACGCCTCCTTGAGCTCCTCCATCTGCTTTGCAACCGCTTCTACGGACTTGTCCGACATGAGCCCAGCTATGGGCAGAGGAAGAAGTGATAGTGGCTTTTGATCCCTAACCGCGACCATACCCCCGCCGTTTTGGGCAAGAAGGTTCGCCGCCTGGATCATACTAGCCTCATCCATGCCCGCGGCCACCAAGTTGTGGCTATCATGCCCTACGGTCGATGCAACAGCTCCCTCCTTTAGGCCCAGTCCCTTTACGAACCCAACCGCCACATTCCCTGAACGTCTGTGTCGCTCAAAGACAGCTATCTTTGCTACGTCCTCTCGCGGGTTTGCCAAAGCCTTTCCATCTTTCACGGGAACTTCTGACTCTAGGTTGCGTGTGAGAACATTCGTCGGCATAACTCCAATCGCCCTAACCCTAACCGAGTCGTTTTTGGTCTTAGTCCTGACAGTCAGATCCTCCAGGCTGGGTGGGCGCTTGAGATGCATGGATTGCATCACAGCTTCTGGGTAAGTCGGGGTCGGCAGGTTCGCGGTTAGCTTTCCCTTTTGACTTACGACTTTTCCGTCAGCGATGACCGTGTTTACGGAGGCCGTTTCGAGTTTGTCGAGAATGACGATGTCCGCGAAACGGCCTGGGGCTATGTTTCCAAGTTCTCTGGCACACTCGTAATGCTCTGCGACATTGAGGGTGGCCATCTGAATTGCCTCGATCGGGTCGACTCCTTCTTGAATGGCTCTACGAATAACATGATCAATGTGCCCCTCGTTCAGCAGGTCGCTCGGCTCTCGGTCGTCCGTAACTAAACAGACGTGACGAGAATCAAGTTTTTTTCTTGTAACAGACGTGATTGTATTCTCAATGTTTCTCGCACCCGATCCCTCTCTTAGCATTGCGTACATGCCATTTCTGAGTTTCTGGATTGCTTGAATTTCTTCAGTTGATTCGTGGCATGAGGTTATTCCAGCAGCGGCATACGCCCCCAAGTCCCTGTCTAACAAATCGGCAGCGTGACCTTCCACTACCCGCCCGGTTTTCAGTGTCGCTGCAATTTCCCCGTGTACCTCACGGTCGGCCGCCAACACACTTGGATAGTTCATCATCTCGCCAAGGGCCACAACTCCCTTCCAACCCATTGCCTCCTCAATCTCCTTTGGCCCAAATGAAGCGCCACTCGTTTCGAAACCGGGGGCCGCAGGAACGCAGGAGGGAAATGTGATGAGCATCTTAAGCGGAAGTCCTCGGGCTTCGTTTATGAAGAACCGAACACCGTCCATACCCAGGACGTTTGCCATTTCGTGAGGGTCTATGAAGACCGTAGTTGTACCATGAGGTAGCACAGCTCTCGCAAATTCAGTCCCCGCGACCATAGCGCTCTCTACGTGAACGTGACCGTCAATGAACCCTGGAGCAACCCACTTTCTGTGCGCGTCAATTACTTGAGTATCGGGCCCAATGGTGTTTTCCACATTTCCAACGAGCGCTATCCTGTCGTTTTTGATCGCTATTCCTTGATTCTCAATGATTTCGCCGGAGTTTGTACTTACGAGAGATCCATTCCGTACCACCAAGTCAGCTTTGCTGCGTCCCATCGCAGTGTTCACAAGCAGACGAGTGACATCATGCAAGCGTGTCCTGCCCTCGACTTCAAACATTGCTTACTTCTCCCTACGAGAGCACGAATGTCTCCATAATTAAGGAACCTTCATGATTTCGACCTCGATTTATTCAAGCCTGGCAACGGGGCGCCTGAAGAGAATCAAATCCCTCTTCCCAGACTGGAATTAGGAGGGATAAATTATAGTACCGCCGCGTTTACTACGCGGCCTTCGAAGATGCGTAACCATGCCTGACAAGAAGTTCACGAAGGTTTTCTATGCAACAGACCTCCATGGTTCTGGTAAATGTTATGATAAGATATTGAGCGCCGCAAAGTTCTACAAGGTTGACGTCTTGGTTCTAGGAGGCGACATGACCGGTAAGATGCTTGTCCCAATCGTTGACTACGGCGACGGGACGTTCAAAGCAGATTACATGGGCGGAAAAACCTTACACAGCCCAGACGAAGTGAAGTCTTTGGAGCGGGAGATAACAGACAGCGGTTACTACCCCTACCGTTGTAGCAAGGCAGAGATGGATGAGCTCAACGCGTCCAAAGAGAAAGTAGACAAACTCTTCATGACCGTTATGAAAGATACATTAACAAAGTGGGTCGACCGTGCCGAACCCTTCCTCTCTGAGCTAGGCGTGACGTGTTATTTGACGGGTGGAAATGATGATTATCAAGAAATTGTCGATGCCGTCCGAGATACTCCGCATGTGAAGAACGCCGATCACAAAGTCCTCAAGATTGATGAACTTCACGAAATGGTGAACCTGGGATGGAGCAATCCCACTCCCTGGAAATGCCCGCGAGATCACACTGAGGAAGAGCTTGAAGCAATGACTGAGAAGCTAGTTTCCTCTGTATCGGACAAGGAGAACTGTGTGTTTAACATTCACGTCCCCCCGATAAACTGCGGATTAGATACTGCCCCGAAACTAGACGACTCCGTTTATCCACCGAAACCTGTCTTTGACAAGGGTCAGGCAGTCATGTTTGGAGCTGGCAGCACTGCAATTCGCCGCGAGATCGAAAAATATCAGCCGCTTGTAGACCTTTGCGGCCATATCCATGAATCCAGAGGAACAACCCGAATTGGAAAGACGCTGATAGTGAATCCGGGCAGCGATTACCCTGAAGGAATGTTAAGAGGAGCAATAGTCAACATCGGAGACAAGAAAATCCTCAGCTTCCAACTCACTTCCGGATAGTCGCGCTCGGCAAAGTCTACGCAGCACAGACATTGTTCAAATAGATATGCCGCCAACCTGATTCTAATCGTTTCTCAAAATCACTGCTACAAATCCTTGCGGTAAGCCTGAGGAGAGCTAGCGCTGACGGTTAGCTCCCCACTCAGGTTTTGACTAGTGGTGTGTTTGCCACTGCTACAGCGGCGGCAGTTCCTTGTACGCTAAGGTGATGTCGATTCCGCGCTTGCCATAGTAGGATTTCGAGATGAAGTAGATTGCGACTCCAACCACGAAGCTGCCGAAAGCCCACGTATACCCTAGCGTTGTTCCTCCCCAGATTGATGAGTTAGCGAGGAATTGGTACGTTATGTACGCGAAGACGATTGCCATTAGGAGTCCGGCTGTTGCCAAGATACCTTTCGAGCGGCCCTTCTCATTCTTGAGAGCGTACCGTAACGCGGCTATTCCTATGAAGAAGAAGTAAATCATTGATGCAATGACGGCTCCGTATAGGGAGACTAGGGTCCCGTAGAAGAATGAAGCCAACGCAATTAGCACTAGGGTGCCGACTAGGTTGATCGTAAACGCTACGGTTGGCGAGTTATATTTGGGGCTGATGTAAGAAATTTTCTCCGGCAAGAAGCGGTCGAAAGATTGAGCGAAGAGATAACGAGACAGTACGATAATCGCATATGCTATGATAGCGACGTTCCATAGTATCCAGCCCAATCCAATGAACCACGCGACTGGTGTACTGGAAACCCCCATCGCTAGAGTCCAGAAGTTGAAGGACCAGTTGTA
>Ga0326727_10003778_pt1 | contig 47507 bp, 43 predicted proteins | sample MB2enrmetagenome_FD_207643 | JGI IMG/M metagenome (GOLD analysis project Ga0326727, IMG submission 207643) | Lab enriched peat soil microbial communities from McLean, Ithaca, NY, United States - MB29MY | ecosystem: Environmental > Terrestrial > Soil > Wetlands > Peat | place: USA: New York... | reverse complement strand
GGGGCTCGGGCCGACCTCGATCGAGTTGATGGACGCGTTCACCATCCGCTGCGTCGAAGACCATGCGCCGAGCGGCTTGCCGCTCGACGCCGATGCGCTGTTGCTCTTTGCCGTCGACGGCGAGGACGAGTCGCTCGTCGAACGCGAGCAGAGCGCGATCGTCGACCTGGCCAAACGTTGCGGCGCGTTTCGCGTGCAGACCGCCTCGACGCAAGCCGAGAGCGACAAGCTTTGGGCCGCGCGGCGCGCCATCTCGCCGGCGCTCGCGCGGCGGCGGCCGCACAAATTGGGTGAGGACGTTTCGGTGCCGCGCAGCGCGATCGTGCCCATGGTGCGCGCGGTGCGCGAAATCGCCGAGCGCAACGGGCTGCTGATTCCGCTCTTCGGCCACGCCGGCGACGGCAATCTCCACCCCAACATTCTGTGCGACCGGCGCGATCCCGAGGAGATGGCGCGCGTCCTCGTCGGCGCGCGCGAGATCTTCGAAGCGGCCGTGGCCCTGGGCGGCACGCTCTCCGGCGAACACGGCATCGGCTTGCTCAAGAAGCAGTTCATGGAATTGGCGCTGGGCTCCGACGCGCTGGCCCTGATGCGCGCGATCAAGAACGCGGTCGACCCGCTGGGCATCATGAATCCGGGCAAGATGTTTCCCGACCCGGGCGGCATCGACGCGTTTCGCCTCTGAACGCCCGGGAATCGTCGTGGCTCCGGACAACTCCAACGCTCACATGACCACCGACCCCGCACCGCGCGGCTTCAGCGCGCCCGATCTGCCGCCCGCGAGCGTCTACGATCAGTGCGTGCGCTGCGGGCTCTGCCTGCCGACGTGTCCCACCTACGTCGAGACGCTGGTCGAGACGTCGAGTCCGCGCGGGCGCATCGCGCTGATCAAGGCCGTCGACGAAGGCCGGCTCGACTTGACCAGCCCCGGCTTCATGCACCAGATGAGCGAGTGCCTCGACTGTCGCGCCTGTGAGGCCGTCTGCCCGTCGGGCGTGGCCTACGGACAGTTGCTCGAACCGGCGCGCGCCCAAGTGGAGCGGGTCCACGCGGAGCGACGGCCGCAAGGGCAGCGCCTGCTCCGCGGCGTCGCGCTCGGGCGGCTCTTCTCCAGTATGGGCCTGATGCGGTTCGCGGCGACGCTGCTGCGCGTCTATCAGCGCAGCGGCGCGCGCGCGCTGGTTCGCGGCAGCGGGCTCTTGAAGCGGTTCGGGCTCGAGCGACTCGAAGGACTCGCGCCCGAGGTGTCGCCGCGCTTCTTCGTGCCCGACGGCCGGCGCAGTGCGGCCATCGGCGAGCGCAAGGCGACGGTCTTCATGCACGCCGGTTGCGTGATGTCGGTAGCCTTCGCGCAGGTCGATGAAGCGACGGTGCGGATGCTGCAGCGCGCGGGCTGCGATGTGGTCGCGCCGTCCGGACAGGGCTGCTGCGGGGCGATCGCGGTGCATTCGGGCGATCTCGACTTGGGCCGGCGCTTGGCCAAACGCAACATCCTCGCGTTCGAACGCTCGGGCGCGGACTATTACGCGATCAACGCGGCCGGTTGCGGTTCGTCGCTCAAAGAGTACGGGCACCTCTTCGTCGACGATCCCGCTTGGCACGAGCGCGCGGTCGCGTTCTCGGCCAAGGTGCGCGACGCAACGGAACTGCTCGACGCGCTCGGCCTGCCGCCCGAAATCGGCCGCATCGACGCGGTGGTCGCCTACCAGGACGCCTGCCATCTGCTGCACGCGCAGCGCATCTCCGCCCCGCCACGCCGGCTGCTGGCGAAGATTCCCGGCGTCGTGCTGCGCGAATTCGGCGAGGCGGCGATTTGCTGCGGCAGCGCCGGCGTCTATAACGTGACCCAGCCCGACATGTCGGACCGGCTCAAGAAACGCAAGGTCGAGCACGTGCTGGCCGTGCAGCCCGACATCATCGCAACCGCGAACCCCGGTTGTGCCTTGCAGCTCGCCTCGGGCTTACGCGATGCGGGGCGCAGCGTCCCGGTGAAGCACGTCGTCGAGTTGCTCGACGAAGCGTATGCGAACTACAGCCCGACCAAACGCGCGTCGCCGGCCAACGCGGCGTCGATGTTGGGATAGACCGCAAAGACGTCGAGCAGTCCGGTAATGCGCAGCAGGCGAAGGATCTGGCCTTCGTGTGCGACGAGGCGCACCCCGCCGTCGGCCTCGCTCGCGCGTTTGTGCGCGCCGATCAAGGCGCCGAGGCCCGTCGAGTCGAGGAAGTCCAGCTGCGAGAGGTCGACGACCAGCAGATGCCCCTTGTGCTCGGCCGCTTCCATGAGCGCCGCGCGCAGCGTAGGCGAGGTGGCGATGTCGAGGCTGCCGTGGAGGGCGAAGATCTGCGTCTTGCCGTCGTCGGTACTGGTAACGTCGATGCCGAGGGTGTCGTGAGCCATCACCCCTCGTATTCGCGCCACTCGGCAAGCGTCCCGTCGCGAAAGGTGACGAAGGCGCAGCCCGGCTTCTCCCTGCGACGACCCTGGGAATCGGTCACCGTGAAGCGGTACCGGACCGCCGCTCGCTCGCCCTCGACGATCGCGTCGTCGACATCGAACGTCCACTGCGGTCCGTCGCGAAAAAATCGCGTGAAGTGCGCCTGAATGGCGTCGCGGCCTTCGATCGGCTCGTGACGCGCTTCGCGGTAGGTCGCGTCCGGCGCGAAGTGCGCCGCCGAACGCAACGCGTCCCCGGCCAGCCACGCCGCAAACAGACTGTCGAGCACTTCGCGCGGCTTCACGCGCGCGAACTCCGAAAAGCGGCAGCGCCGACCGAGCGCGAATCAGGCATCATGCCGGCTGCTACGATCGTTCCGCGGTCTACTTCCTGCGCGCCACGGCATCTCGAGGGTTGGCATTTGGGTGCTCGCGCGCTGCTTTCTGCAACGCGCGCGTCCGCGATAGCGTCGTCCTTCGAACGACTGCGAAAATGCTGGGGCGGCTGGATTCGAACCAACGAATGGAGGATTCAAAGTCCCCTGCCTTACCACTTGGCGACGCCCCACCGGTTTCGACTGCGCTAGGTTTATCGCCGAAAAACCGGATTCCCACAAGGAGGCGGGCAGGATAGACCTGCTCGGGTGGTTCGGGGCCGACTCAGGCGTTTCGCCCGATGTCGTCGTTGAGCGATTCCGGGACGATGAGATCCGTTCGGCGGCTGCCGCGGACGTCCCCAGATCGGACGCGCGTATAGACGATTGGTCTCATAACGCCGCGGCGCCGGCGGGTCACTCCGTCAGCGTGACCTTGGTAAAGTCGACTTTGCGCACCAGCGTCGGTCCCTCGTAACCGAGGATGCGCACGGGTAAATGGGTTGCGGGCGATAGCTCGACGACCTCGCGGGTGAGGCCGCCGTCGTGGACGGGATCCGACGGGATCAGCGTGACCACGTCGGCGACCGTCCCGTCGATCTCTTGCGCGGGCGCGGACTCGAGTTTGCCCGGCTCGTGTTCGGCGTGATTGAGGATCGCGCCGAAACTCAATTGATCGACCGACGCACCGCGCGTCGTCGAGACGTAGCTGTCGTGCAGCGAAAACGTCTTCTTGATGAACGAGAGGAAGCCGCTGCGCCAGCCGGTGACGGTGTCGCCGCCGTTCCAACTCAGGTTGGCGCCCGCATTCGGGCCGGTGATCAAATGGATCTTCACAGTCGAGGGCTTGGTGAACGCGTAGTCCATCGTGACGGCGACCGCATCGGTGCCTTTGCGCTCGAACGCGTTGACGGTCGTCGTGTAGGCGCCGAGCCCCGCCCAAGCCTGGGCGAAGTCGCTCAAGGGATTCGACCCTTGCGCTCCGGCAGGCGCGCTCGAGGTCGCGACCACCGCCGCACAACCGGCGCACGCTGCGTAACGGAGGGCACGGCCTGCGAGGCAACCAGCCCGCGAGAGCTCCACATCGAACATTAGGGAACCTATTCCCAATGCGAGCGGCCGCGCCCCGCGCCCGAGATTAAACCTGGCGTACAAAACCGGTTTGCTTGCCAGCCTCAGCCCAGAACGGTTTAGGAGCCCTGTTGGATCGTCCAATCGGTGACGTACTCCACGGAGTTGTCGAAGTACGTAATCGTGCCGTACCCGTGGGTGTCGAAGCTCAGCGTTGCGATCGTGCCGCCCTTCGAAACGAGGGTTACCGTTGCGATACCGCCGTTATCGTAGAGGTCGCTTTCCGTCGAGGTGACCGTTCCGTCGGCCCAGGTGTAGATCGGATCCTTCGGATTCTTGTACGTGAAGGCGAACGTACCGCCTTCGCCTTTCTCGGTGTTGAGCAGTTTCGCGGCGACGCTCGCGCCCCTGACGAGGGAGCCGCCGCTGACGGTCCAGCCGGATTGCGACGGCGCGATGGCGATCGACTGAGAGGAACTCTCGTAGAGCGACTCCTTCCACGTCGACGTGTTCCCCTTACTCGAGAACTTCGCCGTCGCAGTTCCGAGAACGGCTTGCGTTCCATCGGTCGCGTGGGCGAAGCTCGCGCTCGCCCCGCTTATCTTCAAGGTGCCGCCGATCGTCCCGCTGCCGCTGAATTTCGTCGTCGTGCCGCGTTGCGCGTTGGTCGCCTGATTCGATTGCCATGAGGGCTGTCCGGCTTCGGCTTGATAACTGAACGGCAGCGAGTTGGAGGTAAGCGTCAAGCTTCCGGTGGCGGGATAGGAGGAGCCGCCGGCGCTCGCGCTCGAGCCGAACGTCGAGGCGAACGGACTCGTCGAGCCGATCGTGAACGCGGCCGTCTCCTCGGGCGTACCCGAGCATTGCGACGCCGCCGCGTACGTGGTTACGTCGACGATTTCGCCCGAAGCCGCAAAGGTTCGCTCTTCGAAGCAGCCGCTAGGAGGCGATAGCAACGAGGCTATGAAGCCCAGATCGACGTCTTCGGAATCCAATATCGTCAACGCGAGTTGGGCCGAATAGCGCGCGAGATTACGCGGATCCGTTGCGTGGCGCACTGCATGCGCGAGCGGCGCTCGAGAACTCGACGGCGGGACGTTACCGTCCACGCCGGCGCAGCCTGCGAATCCGCTGGCGACGGCGAGTGCGACGAAAGCGAAGCGAGAAGCGGACGCGTTCAAATGTTTGGCCTTTCGAAGACGGCCGCACGAAACACGCGAATAATACCACGGAGCTTCGCTCGAGAAAAGCCTCACGCCGGCTGCGGCTCTGCGCGCCGCTGCGGCGAGCGCGTTGTCGCGGCTTCGGGCGCAATCGCACCCGCTCGAGCCGGCTGCGGCGCCTGGCTCGCACGTCGGCAACGACGGGCGTTTCGGCCGCCTTCCGGCCGATCCGTACTACTTAGGTCGTACTAGAGGGTGAAAGTTCGGGTGGCTATTCGGGGCTCCGAACCGTGGTCACACCTTTACCTTGAAATAGAGGTTTGCCCTGGCCTGTTAGGAACTTTGGCAGAACGCGTATCCCCCTCTTTTCAGGAGACGTACCCCACACATGAATACTCTCGTGAAGTTCGCCGTTCCGGCGAGCTTGGCGGTTCTGTTGTCCGCCTGCGGACAATCGGGCACCAGCACCCTTCCCGGCGGCGTGCAATCGCAGTCGCAGGCACATCAATCCGCCGTCGTGCAGTCCCAGGCGCAGTTCGGTAAGATCGCGGACAACCGCGTCTTCATGCCGCTCGCCGGCCACCAGTCGCAGGTGAAACACGACCTCAGCGGAGCGCTGGACTACGGCAACGGCTACGTTCAGCACAACCCGGTCATCTACGTCATCTACTGGGGCTTGACCGCCAAAAACTGCGCGACCGAAAAGGGACGCACCCAGTCTTGCGACCCCAACAACATCCGCCCGACGCAGGAGAGCTTCCTCGAGAACGTCGGCGGCAGCAACTGGCAGAGCACCGTCACGCAGTACTACGACGACATCAACGGCAACATCAACGATCCGACGGGCCAGTTCGTAGCCCAGGGCCTCAAGGGTAAGAAAAAGATCGTCGAGTGCGGCGTCGGCAGCAATTGCATCCTCGACAAGTCGCTGCCCCCGATCAGCCCGACGGACCACGACATCCAAATCGAGAGCGAGAAGCTCGTCAATGCGTTCGGCTCCAACGAGAACGCGTCGTACGTCGTCCAGACCCCGTACGGCCACAACGAAGGCGGCTTCGGCACCTCGTGGTGCGCGTATCACGGTTCGTTCGTCTACAAGGGTAGCAACGTTGCCTACACCTACATGCCCTACATTCCCGAGGCCGGCGGCTCGTGCGGCGCCAACTTCGTGAACAAGGGCCAGGCGGGTACGCTCGACGGCGTCACGATCGTCGAAGGTCACGAACTCGAAGAGACCCAGACCGACCCGGTTCCGCCCAGCGGCTGGTACGGTTCGGGCGGCGAGATCGGCGATCTCTGCGCCTGGAATCCGGCCACCAGCAACCAGCCTTTCGGCAACAACACGACGTTCCCGGTGCAGCCGCTCTGGAGCGACGTCGCAAACGCCTGCACGCTGACCGGACCCAACGGACCGTAAGCAAACTCGCGTAATGCAAGAAGAGGCCGCCGCGAGGCGGCCTCTTTCTTTGTGTCTACCGCCACGCGCCGGCCCGCCGCGCCAAGGGTGGAACGAGAAAGGAGGCCGCCCCTGCGGGCGACCTCCTTTCGGTTCTCTTCGATCGCCGGTTCTAGATCGTGGTCACGAACCGTTTGGCGCCGAGATAACGCGACGACCAGTAGCTGTCGGCCAGACGGCTGATCATCACGCCGTGGCTCGAGCTGTGGATGAAGCGGCCGCCGCCGAGGTAGATGCCGACGTGCGACGGTCCGGGCTCGTAGGTCTGGAAGAACACGAGATCGCCGACCGACATCTCGCCGCGGATGCGTTGACCCGCGTAGTACTGCGCGTCGGCCGTGCGCGGTAAGTGGATGCCGAGCATCGCGAAGATGTGCTGCGTGTAGCCCGAGCAGTCGAAGCCCGACGGCGACGTGCCGCCGAAGACGTAGGGCGTCCCGATGAAGCGCATCGCGTTACGCGTCAGGCTCGCCGCGATCGACGAGGTCCGGTTGACGATGCCGCGCGCGAAGCGGCGGATCGCGCCGGGACGGGCGGTCTTCTTCGGCTCGCCCAGCCACATCTTCACGTCGGCGGCCGAAGCGGCATCGCGCGCTTCGAGCAGGTCGCTCAGTTCGCCCGGCACCGCAGGCCCGGTGAGCCTGAGTTGCGGCGGCGCAATGGTCTGCGCGGTTGCGAGCCTCACGGCCGCGACGTGCGCCGTTTTCGGCGTGGCTGCGGCGGGCTCGGCGGAGGCTGTGGAAAGCGTGGCTGCGGCGATGAAAACGGCTGCACCGGCCGTTCCCCAGAATGGCAGCAAAATCTCCTCTTTCAACGCCGACGAGGTTAGTTGACGGGTTCGGGCCTAAGGAGTAGCCCGTGCGCCGACCGGCGCATTCACCCCACCGTGGAGTCCCCCGTTCCGGATGCTAAACTCCGGATTTGGCGATTTGGCGTAGCGTGTGACGATATCGCCTTGGTCTCAAGGAGACCAATTGCGAGCCGTTCCCTGCACTAGCATCGGGACCGATGGGTAGGCGATTTACACCTCGGGTGCCGCTTCCCTGCGAAATGGGCCGGTTGTGCCCGGTCTTACACCCTCTTTACAGTGCCCGCGCCGGGGACGAACCGGCCCTGACCTCGCCGGCGATCCGTTCCGCCAGGCGGTGGATCAGGCCGTCCTCGTCGCCCTCGACCATCACCCGGACCAGCGGCTCTGTCCCCGAGGCCCGCACCAGGACCCGGCCGCGCTCGCCCAGCTCGGCCTCGGCCTCGGCCACGGCCCGGCGGACGTTGGGTTCCGCCAGAACTGCCGGCGTGACGCCTCCGACGTTGAGGAGGATCTGGGGGTAGACCACGACCGGCGCGGTCAGTTCGCGCAGCGTCGCGCCCTCCCGGGCCGCCAGCGAGAGGATCGACACGGCGGTCATCGGGCCGTCGCCCGTGGTGTTACGGGTAAAGTCGATCACGTGGCCCGACTGCTCGCCGCCGAAGACGAAGCCGCCGGCCCGCATCGCTTCGAGGACGTAACGGTCGCCGACGGCCGCTCGCACCAGTGCGATGTTTTCGGCGCGCAGCGCGCGTTCGAGGCCCACGTTGCTCATCACGGTGGCCACCAGCGTGTCGCCCGTAAGCGCCCCGCGGCGTTTCTTCTCGCGAGCCAGCGCGAACATCACGTGATCGCCCGAGAGCGTCGCGCCGCCTTCGTCGACGAAGAGCACGCGGTCGGCGTCGCCGTCGAACGCCACGCCCACCACTTGCGCCCTCGGATCGGCCGCGGCGAGTTCGCGCACCCGCGCCGCGAGCGCCGCGGTGTTGGTGGATCCGCAGTCGACGTTGATCCGCGAGCCGTCGTCCTCGGCGTGCAACGCCACGACCGTCGCGCCGAGGGCCGCGAGCGCGCGCGGGCCGATCGCGTAGGCCGCGCCGAACGCGGCGTCGACCACGACCGTCAGCTTCGAGAGATCCGAGCCGCCCTCGACGAGCGCATCGAAATAGCGCTCGACCAAATCGTGCGCGGTCTTGGCGCCGCCCACGGCGAGATGCGTCGGGCGCGGCACGGCGTCGTCTTCGATCGCGGACTCGATCTCGCGCTCGCGCGCGTCGTCGAGCTTATAGCCATCGGCGCCGAAGAACTTTATGCCGTTGTACTCGACCGGATTGTGCGACGCGCTGATCATCACGCCGCCGGCCGCGCCGATCGCGGCGACGATGAGGGGCAGCGCCGGGGTCGGCGCGACGCCGACCGAAAGCGCGTTGCGGCCCGCCGAGGCGATGCCCGCCAGCACCGCGGCTTCGAGCATCGAGCCCGAAAGACGCGTGTCGCGCGCGACGACGAACGGCCGGTGCGGATCGAGATCGCCGGCCAGCACCCATGCCCCGGCGCGCCCGATGCGAAAGGCGAGTTCGGGCGTGAGGTCGGCGTTGGCCACGCCGCGCACGCCGTCGGTGCCGAAGAGTCGAGCGCTCATCGTTTCGCCGGCGCGACGGCGCTGAACGCGGCGCGCACGCGAACGAGGTTGGGCTCGACGTCGATCCCGCTCAACTCGGTGCCGGTCGCGCTGACCGCGACGGGTTTGAGCATCGCGTCGAACGGCGTCGCGGTGGCTGGCAACGGCACTTCGACGCGCACGCCGGCGACGTGTTCCAAGTCGCCGCTCGGGCCGCGCAAGAGCACCGAAGAGGGCACCATGTCGACGCGATCGACCACGAGCCCGGGCCGGATTTGGCCGACGTAGCGGACGGTGACGCTGAGGCGCCTTTCCTCGATGCGCTCGATCGAAAGCGTCACCGAGGCGGGCGAAAGGGAGCGGATGTCGAGTTTGGGAGCGATCACTTGCACCGGTACGTTGTAGACGCCCACGCCGCGACCTTCGAGATCGAGCACGGCGCGCAGGTCGTCGGGCTTGACGGGACCGGAACGCGGGACGACGACCGAGACGACGGCCTGACGTTCGGTGAAACGTGCGATCCGGTCGCTCTTGAGTCCGGTCGTGGTGATCGGGACGAGCAGCGTCTGTTCGAAGCGCGCCGCTGCAACCGGATTGGGCGCCAACCGAAAATAGGCCCAAGCCGCGATCGCCAGCGCCAACGACAAGAGCTTCAGGCCGAGGTTGGCGCGCAGGCGCTCAAGCACCCGGATTGGCGAGTTCCTCCGAGGTCTTGCCCGGGCGCAGACGGCGCACGCGCGGTTTGCGCGCCGGTCGCGGCGGACGGCCGCCGCGCGCGGCCCGGCAACAGGCCAGCAGCACGCTGCGCAGACGTAATTCGTCGTCGAGTTCGCGCGAGAGCTTGCCCAAGCGCGCCACCGAGATCGTGCCGGTTTGTTCCGAGATCACGAGCACCACCGCGTCGGTCTGTTCGGTCAAACCGATCGCCGCGCGATGGCGCGTGCCGAGCTGGCTCGAGGTGCCGACGTTTTCCGAAAGCGGCAAGAAACAGCCGGCCGCTTCGAGGATGTTGCCGCGCACGATCGCCGCCCCGTCGTGCAGCGCGGAGCGCGTCGAGAAGATCGTCAGCAGCAATTCGAACGAGAGGCGCGCGTCGAGCCGCGTGCCGCTTTCCAAATATTCGCGCAAGCCGGTCGCGCCTTCGATCGCGATCAGCGCGCCGGTGCCGCTGCGCGACAGCGCGACCGCGGCGCGCGCCAGCACGGCGACCGACTCCTCGAGCGTGATCGTTTCGGCCGCAGCCTCGCGTCGCGCCAGCATCCCGCCGCGCCCGAGTTGTTCGAGCAGACGCCGAAGCTCGGGTTGGAAGACGATCGGCAGCGTGACCGCCGTGCCGAGCAGCACGTACTGGAGCACGGTGGCCAGCACCAGCAAATGGAAGAAATTGGCCAGCCCGAGGACCATGACCAGCACGAAGATGCCGAGCGTGATCGGCACCGCCCGCGTCCCGCGGATGAGCAACAACAGGTAATAGGCCAGCGTGGCCGTGGCGAGGATGTCGAAGACGTCGGCCCAGCCGAAGCCGATGCCGGCGAACCACGCCAGCGGATTCACCCGACGCGCTCCGCGAGCAGCGGTTCGCTGAACGTTTCGATCAACCGGCGCGCGTCGAGATCCGGGATGGCGAGCGTGGCGGAGGCCAAGGCCGCGAGCGACGCGTCGGAGAGCGGCAGCAACGGCGTGACCGTGCGCGCGGGCCACGCGCCGAATTCGGAGTCGACGACGTCGAGGAGCAACCGCAGCGACGCGCGCGGGTCCATCTCGACCAACACCGACGACTCGCCGGCCACGACGTCGAGCACGCCGGCCGGCGCGCCCGGGCCGCCCAACGCGGCGCCGAGCGCGGCGAGTCGGGACGGGGCGTTCGGCGCGATCTCGAGCACGACGAGCGCCGGTTCGTCGAAACGCGCGGCGCCGCCGCGCGATGCGGCATCCGGCGCGGCCTCGGGCGGCAACTCGAGCGAAGCGTAGGTTCTCGGTGCCGAGCGGGCTTGCGTCCAGGATGCGACCGCAATCCCGGCCGAACTCAAGGCAGTAGCGACCGCGTCGCGCCGCTCCGGGCCGAGCGCGCCGTCGAATCGCAAACTACCGAGCCGTTTCACCGCGTCTCCTCGAGGCGCCGAAGGCACCGAAATCGCTCATATCTTTACACGTTCGGCAGAGGGAGTCATGCGCGACCAGGACGGCCTTGCCGCAGCTCGCGTGATCAGCGTCGGGCGCAACGCGCTGTGGGTCGCTTTCGAAGACTCCGAAGAACTCCACGTGGCTTCGATGCGCAAAGGTCGCGAGCGGGTTGCGCTCGTCGCCGGCGACCTCGTCGCGGGCCGCTTGCTCGGCGACGGCCGCGTGCTGGTCGTCAGCCGCGAGCCGCGCTCCTTCGAGTTGGTGCGGCGCACCGGGGGCGGCCGGAACAAAACGATGGCGGCCAATATCGACGGCATCGCCATCGTCTCGGCGCTGGCCGACCCGCCGTTCCACCCGGCGATGGTCGACGAACTCCTGGCCTTCAGCGAACTCCACGAGATCGAGGCCTCGCTGCTGCTGACCAAGCCCGACCTGGCCGGCGAAGAAGCCCGCGAAGCGATCGTCACGCTCTATCGGGGCTTGGGCTATCGCACGCTGGTGCTCAACCCGAAGGCGGGCACGGGCATCGACACGTTGGAACGCGACTTCGCCGAGCGGCATACGCTCCTCATCGGCCAGTCCGGCGTGGGGAAGAGTTCGATCTTCCGAGCGCTCGGCGGTCGCAGCGTCGTGGGCGACGTCTCGAAGATCGGCCGCGGACGGCAGACCACTTCGGCCGGGCGGCTGCACCGTTTCGAGCGCGGCTTTCTGATCGACAGCCCGGGCGTCAGCGACTTCGAACTCCACGACCTCAGCGCTGGGGAAGTGGCGCACGGCTTCGTGGAATTCCGGCCGCTCCTGGGCAAGTGCCGCTTCACCGATTGTGCCCACGCGAGCGAGCCGGGCTGCGCGGTGCGAGCCGCCGTCGATGCCGGAGCGATCGCGGCCTCGCGCTACGGAAGCTACCGGGCCATCCTCAGCCGAGGTCGGCCAAGCCGCTGACGCTGCGCGCGCTGCCCGCGCCCCGCGGACGTTCGCCGCGTTCCACGATAGCTTCGAGCATCTCGAACGCCTGCCACACGAACGGCAGCATCGGCTGCAGTCCGTAGCCGAAGGTCGCATAGGCATCGACGTGGGTGCCGTTCTCGACCAAGTACTGCCAATACCGATCGCCGCGCCCGGCGGCGGTCACGGCTTCGAGATAGCCGGTGGCGTTGTGTTCGGGCACGACGAACACGTCGGCCGCGCCGGCGAGGCCGATCAGCGGCCGCTGGAGTTCTCCGGTGTGCGCGAACTTGCCGATCTCGGCACGCGCCGCGGCCGACGGGACGTAGGCCGCGCGCGCCGCGGGCAGCGCGAAGCCGCTCGCAGTGGGCGGCTTTTCGGAGCCGCCGCCGGTAACCGGGTCGGCCACGTTGGGTGGGTTGCCCGCGTTCGAGGTGAGTTCGGGGTCGAGCGCCATGCCGAAAATGAACGTCGTGAGGTCGGCGTAAAACGGCGCCATGTTGGCGTAGTGATCGTTCCACAGCGAAGGATGCGCCGGATCGTCCTGAAGGCGGTCCGGCGGGAAGCCGGCGGCGACGATTGCGTCGTGCGCCTCGCGATCGCTGAAGCCGCTGCGGACGTAGGCCGGAGCCAGGCGCAAGAAGGCGGGCAGGTAGTCGAGGATGCTACTTCCGGGCGACCAGAAGGGCGAAGCCCACTCCAGGCCGCCGTCGACGAGTTCGGGATGGCGTTCGAGCATCCAGCGGACCTGGCCGCCGCCCATCGAGAGGCCCACGGCATAGGTGAGCTTGGGCTGGCGCCCGGTGACGGCGCGGACGTGGGAGCGCGCGGCGCGGGTGAGCCGGGCGATGTCCTCGTGCCACTCGTTGACCGGCACGCGCCGCGGGTACAGCGCGCCGCCGCGGATCACCAAACCGGCCTCGCGCAGCCCCATCAGATCGAAGGGAATGGGATACGCCACCGACGGGTCGGGCGTATCGGCGGCGGCTTCGATGATTCCATTGTAGGGCAGGCCCTTGTTGCTCGAAGCGAACGCGTAGCCGCGCGACAGCAGAAAATCGCCGAAGTTGAGGTCGTTGCCGAACTCGCTGCGGGTGGCCGGGGTGCCGCAGACGGCCAGTTTGCCGTTCCACGCGTCGGGAACGCGGACCACGAAGCGGTGCCCCTCGCCGAAGGAGTCGAGGATCTGCTCGCCCGGGATCGGCTCGGTGGCGCGGGAGACGGTGCCCGGGGCGTAGAGCTGGATCGCGTCGGTCACCGGCTCGTAGCCTGGGCCGGGCTCGGGCAGGGGCACCTGCCCGAAACGAAGGTCGGGGTACTTCATGCTGCTGGACTCACCCGCGGGCTCATGGTACAATGCCGGGCGTGCCCGAGAGGGCGCGTTTTCGTCTTTCGCCTTTCGGGAGCCTCATTGCCGAACATCAAAGCCGCCATCAAGTGGGTCCGTCAGTCGGATAAGCGCACGCTGCGCAACCGCGACGTGAAGACGCGGCTCAAGACCCTGTTCAAGAAGGCCAAAGCCTCCGGTGAGGCCACCGTCGTGCAGTCGGTCGAGAGCCAGTTCGACAAGGCCGCCCAGAAGGGCATCATTCATCCGAACAAGGCCGCCCGCAAGAAGTCGCGTTTGGCCAAGGCCGCACGCGCCAGGCAAGCAGCCGCCGCGAAGTAAGCGCCCGGCTCACCCCCGGACGTAGGTCCCGGGCGCCGGCGCCAACGGTTTGAAGCGCTTCGAGCCCGGCTGCGCCGGGGCCGGAACGCGCTCGCCGGAACGCTCCGCGAGCCAGGTCTGCCAGTCGGTCCACCACGATCCCGCGTGCTTGGTGGCCAGCGCGAACCATTCGTCGGCCGTCTGCGGGTTCGAGGGCGCCGACCAGTAGTTGCCCTTGCCGCTGCCCGGCGGATTGACGATGCCCGCGATGTGGCCCGAGTGGCCGAGGCGGAAGCGCACGTCGCCCGAAAACAACTGGGTCATCTTGTAGACCGAGCGCCACGGGGCGATGTGGTCTTCGATCGAGGCGACGGAGTAGACGTCGTTGCGCACCTCGCGCAAGTCGATGTCGACGCCCTTGAACGAGAGCGCGTCGGGCTTGGCCAAGTTGTTCTCGATGTACATGTTGCGCAGGTAGTAGCGGTGCATCTTGGCCGGAAGCCTCGTCGCGTCGCTATTCCAATAGAGCAGGTCGAACGCGGGCGCGTCCTTGCCCAGGAAATAGCGGTTGACCGCGACGTTCCAGATCAGGTCGTTGGCCCGCAGCAAGTTGAACGTATCGGCCATCTCGGCCGAGTCGAGCACGCCCTTCTTCTTCATTTGCTCGTCGATCGTGCGCAGCGCTTCCGGGCTCAAGAACGCCCGGATGTCGCCGACTTCCTTGAAGTCGGTGAGCGCGGCGAGGAAGGTGACCGAATTGACCAGCGTTTCGCCCGTCCGGGCCAAGTAGGCCAGCATCTCCGCCGTGACGGTGCCGCCGATGCAGTACCCGATCATGTTGACGTCGGGCACGCCGGCGATCGACGAAGCGACGCGGTCGGCGCTGAGCGGGCCTAACTCGAGGTAATCTTTCCAGCCCATGCCGCCGAGCGATTTGTCCGGATTGCGCCAAGAGACGACGAAGGTGCGAATGCCCGAGTCGACCGCGAATTTGATCAGGCTGTTCGTCGGCTGCAGGTCGAGGATGTAGTACTTGTTGATCCACGGCGGCACGATGACCAGCGGCCGCTCGTAGACGGTCTCGGTGGTCGGCGTATATTCGATCAGCTCGATGAGGTCGTTGCGGTAGACGACGTTGCCCGCGGTGGTCGCGACGTTGCGCCCCACTTCGAAGGCCTTCTTGTCGACCAGCGCGGGCCGGCCGTCGTTCTCGCGCATGTCCTCGAGGACGTTCTGCGCGCCGCGCTGCAAGTTTGCGCCGCCGGTCTTGAGCGTTTCCTCGATCACCGCCGGATTGAGATAGGCGAAGTTCGTCGGGCTCAGCGCGTCGCAGAATTGCTTGGCGAAAAACTTGACGCGCGACTTGGTTTCGTCGTCGGCGTCGGAGGCGTCGATGCCGTCGAGCAGCGCCTTGGTTGCGAGCAGATAGCCTTGTTTCAGCGCGTCGAAGTACGGATTGGTCGTCCACGCCGGATGCTTCCAGCGGCCGTCGTTCTTGGCCGGTTCGATGATCGGCTTCTTGCTTTCCGACGGGGGCTGGGCCGACTGCGCGGCCACGCCCATCCAGGCGCTCGCAAATTTCATCTGCGCGGCCATCAGCGCGTCGGGCCGCGACAACAGCGACTGCCAAATTTGCATCGAGGCTTTGCCGATGCCGAGCGGATCGAACGGGTTGGGCGGCATGCCGGGCAACTCGGGGACGGTGACGTCCCCTGCGGCGGAGGCGGCTCCGTGCGTTCCGTTTGCCGCCGGCGGGGTCGCCCAGCCGGCCGGGGGCTCCTCGTGGCCGGCTTCGGCGGTCGTCCGCGCTTGCGTCACGGGCGCTTGGGCTACGGGCGGTTGGCTCGCGTCACTGTGGCTTCCGTTGTTCGAGAGCGGGGCGCTATCGTCGGCGATCATGTCATAGGTGGAGTTTGCCTCCATGGAAGGCCTGACCTCTGCATTCGGCCGGGTGCGCCAAGGGGTTCGGGCGGCCGCGCGCTCAATCGCTCACCGCGGTTACCCGCACCAGCCGGCGACGATCGGAGTGAGCGCGCGTGAACGACGCCAAAGACTTTTTCGCAGCGAGCGTCGGTTCGGCCGCGGCGCTGATCGGGTTGCTGTTCGTGGCCATCACGCTCGCGCCGGACACGGTTTTCGGCGCGAGCGCCGACCCACGCAAGCGCGCTCAGGCGGCGAGCGCCTTCGTCGCGCTGGCTAACGTGTTCTTCGTCTCGTTAGCCGCATTGGCTGGGCCCGCCGCGCCGCGAATCGTGGTGGTGCTCGCGCTGCTTTCGGCGTACCAGATCGTCCGCGAAGGGATGCTCGTCGGCCGCCTCTTTCCGGGGGCACTGGGCTTGCGGCGCTTCGCACCACTCTCGCTGTGCATTTATGCCTGCGAACTCGTGCTCGCCGCACGGCTGAGTTTAGGCGTCGGCGACGGCCACGGACTGTTGTACATCGCGCTCGGCCTCTACGGCTACGCGCTCGGCGCAGCTTGGATGCTCGTGGGCTCGCGCGAGGGCGTCGTTTAAGTTATTTGGCCAACCGTCCGCACTTCGCGGTGCCGCCCGTGGTTCCGTTGCTCTCGCTCGTGCTCGGCCAGACGCCGACGCAGACCGCGTCGCCCGGATCGATGAACCAGTTGTTCGCCCCGTACTCGCTGCCGAAGGTCGACATCACGATTTGCGTGTCGCTCCAACTCACGTAGCCCATGGTGACGCCGTCGCATTCGTACGCGCCGCAATAGCCGGCGTTCCAACGCGCACCGCCGGTTCCCGTCGACCCGTTATTGATGTCGGAGAACATGAAAAACGGCGAGTTCGTGTTTTGTCCCACCACGGAGGGGGCGGCTCCGAAACCCTTTCCGTTGACCGTGACGGTCAGCGTGGCGCCGGAACCGGAGGTTTTGAAACTCGTGATCTTCGGCGCGCCCTTGTATTCCGAGACTAGCCCGCCCCACGCGCCTGCGTTGCCGGCGGCATCGTTGTAGACGTCGATCTCGAGCGAATCGCCGGGGCTCGCGAAGATGCCGGTCACCACGATCGAGGTGCTCGTCCACGAAACGACGTTGATGGGCTGAGGGCCGCCGTCGGCAACCATGTCGACGACCTGCACTTCCACCGGCGTGCAGGCGGTGCACGGCACGTCCGCGGGTTGGGCTCCGAAGTCGACGCCGCTGATGGTTGCCGTGTAGCCGTAGGATCCCTCGCTGAAGGCCACGTCTTGGATGCGCGGCAGCGCGACGCCGGGCACGATCGCGTGCCCGAACTGCGGCGCCCGAACTGCGGCGGACGCCGGAGCGGCGGCTGCGATCGCGGCGAGCATTGCGCCGGCACAAGCGATGGCGCGCGTCGCGCTTCGATCTAGAACGAACATGGGATAGGCCTCTCCTCACGTGCGCGGAGTCGGTTGCTGCGCTGGGCCGTTCGACGAATCCTTGTATCGCTCGGCCACCGCGCGCGGGGTGTGATTCCGCATCGGCCCGGCGCTTCGTGCAAAGGCCGCCCGGAACCGGCGGGGAAAGCCGGTTCGCCATGAGCACGGTTCTGGTCACCGGCGGGTCGGGGTTCGTCGCCGGCCACTGCATCGTCCAACTCCTGGCCGCGGGCCACGACGTGCGCGCCTCGCTGCGCAGTCTGCGCCGCGAGCACGAGGTACGCACCGCGTTGAGCGGAGCGGGCGCGGAGCAACTGGAGCGCTTGTCGTTCGTCGCGGCCGATCTCGAAGCGGACGCGGGCTGGGCGGAAGCCGCAAGCGGTTGCGAATACGTCCTCCACGTCGCCTCGCCGTTTCCGGCAACGGTCCCGCGCGACGAGAACGAGTTGATCGTGCCGGCGCGCGACGGCGCGCTGCGCGTGTTGCGCGCCGCACGACAGGCCGGCGTGAAGCGGGTCGTGCTCACCTCGTCGTTCGCGGCGATCGGTTACGGCCACCCGCCGCAGTCCGCGCCGTTCGACGAAACGGTGTGGACGAAGGTGGACGCCGAGGGCCTCGCGCCCTATCCGAAGTCCAAGACGCTCGCCGAGCGCGCCGCCTGGAATTACATCGCCACCCAGGGCGGCGGGCTCGAATTAGCGGTCGTCAATCCCGTTTTGGTGCTCGGTCCGATCTTGGGCAGCGACTACTCGACCTCGGTCGGTTTCATGAAACGGATGCTCGACGGCGCGTTGATCGGCTGTCCGCGGCTCTCGTTCGGCATCGTCGACGTCCGCGACGTCGCGAGCCTGCATCTCGCGGCCATGACCGATCCCGCCGCGAAAGGCGAACGCTTTCTCGCGGTCTGCGACGGCGACTTCATGTCGATGCTGGCCATCGCCAAAGTCTTACGCAGTCGTCTCGGCGACGCAGCCAAGAAGGTGCCGACGCGCGAGCTTCCCGATTGGCTCGTGCGTCTGGCCGCACGCCGGATGCCCGACCTGAAGCAAGCCGTCCCCGAACTCGGCAAGACCAAGAGCGCCACGAACGCAAAGGCCAAGCGCGTTCTCGGCTGGACGCCGCGCTCCGCGGAAGAGGCGATCGTGGCCACCGGCCAGAGCCTGGTCGCGCAAACATAGGCCGGACCGTGGACGATACCTCGCGGGCCATAGCGTCGGTATACGATCGCGTCTGCGCCGAATACGCGAGACGACTCTTCGACGAGCTCGAGGGCAAGCCGGCCGATCGCGACGTTCTGGACGATTTCGCGGCACGGGTTGCCGGCAAGGGCGAGGTCTGCGACGTGGGCTGCGGGCCCGGGCACATCGCGCGTCGTCTGCGCGACCACGGCGCCGACGTCTTCGGTCTCGACATCTCGGAGGGGATGCTCGAAGAAGCGCGCCGCCGTAATCCCGGCATCGTTTTTCGCGCGGGGGACCTGACCGCACTCGACATCGTCGACGGCGGACTCGCGGGCATCGTGGCGTTCTACGCGATCGTGAACGTTCCCGAGGCGTCGCTGCCGCGGATCTTTGGCGAGATGCATCGCGTGCTGGCGCCGAGCGGACTCCTGCTCCTGGCGTTTCACGCCGGACGCGAGGTCGTACCGGTGCGCGAGCTCTGCGGTCTGTCGGTCGAACTCGACTTCTTCTTCCACGATCCCGACGCGGTGTGCGCGCTCCTCGAGGCCGCCGGATTCGACATCGAAGAGCGCCGCGTTCGCGCGCCGTACCAAGGCGAGTATCAAAGCCTGCGCGCCTACATCCTGGCTCGCGCGCCCGCCTAAGGACGAGCGTTTTCGCCCGCGCCGAGCCTACGGGTCCACGTTGACGACCAGGCGCGTCGCGTGGTCGGCGTGGGCGAGCGACTGCAGGCGTTCGCGCACGAAGGTTCGGGCTGCGGCGCTCGCGCCTTCGGCGTTCGACGCTTTGATCGCGATGCGGTAGCGCCACTCGTCGTTGACGCGCGCGACGGGATACGGCGCCGGGCCGAGAATCTCGGTGCCGAGCGTCTCCGTCCGCAGCAAGTCGGCATAACGGTTCGCGGCGCCGAGGACTGCGTCGCGGCGTCGGCCGACGACGCCGAGGTAGATCAATTCGCCGTAGGGCGGATAGCCGAGTTCCTCGCGTTGCGCGAGTTCTAATTCGGCGAACCCGTCGACGTCGTGCTTCGCCGCGAAAACGATCGCCGGATGTTGCGGGCTGTACGTCTGTACGATCGCCTCGCCGCGGCGTTCGGCGCGACCGCTGCGGCCGGTCACCTGCGTGAGCAGATCGAAGGTCCGTTCCGCCGCACGGAAATCCGGTGCGTGCAGGCCGACGTCGGCGGCGATGACGCCGACCAGCGTCACGGTCGGAAAGTCGAGGCCCTTGGCGATCATCTGCGTGCCCACCAGCACGTCGGCGCGCTCGCCGAATTCGTCGAGCAGGCGCGCGTGGTCGCCCACGCGCGTCGTCGTGTCGCCGTCCATGCGCACGCAGCGCGCGTTGGGGAAAAGGGCTTCGAGTGCCTCGACGACCTTTTGCGTCCCGATGCCGAACTCTTTGATTTGCGGCGCGCCGCAGACGGTGCAGCGCTCGGGCAGCGGCGCCTGCGCGTCGCATTGGTGGCAGCGCAACAGCCGCTCCGCCTTGTGCGCGATCAGCGAGACGCTGCAGCGTTTGCACTCGGGGACGTTGCCGCAGGCCCGGCAGAGCACGAAGGCCGCGCTGCCCCGGCGGTTGACGAAGAGGATCGACTTCTCGCCCTTCTCCAGGCGGCTCTCGAGCGCCGAGACCAACTGCGAGCTGAAGATCCGGCGGTTGCCGCGCTCGAACTCGCGGGCCATGTCGACGATATGCGTCGTGGGCAGCTCGCCCGCGCCCGCACGCTCGCGCAGACGCAGGTGGCCGATTTGGCCGCGAAGGGCGGCCGCGTACGACTCGAGCGGCGGCGTGGCGCTGCCCAGCACCAGCGTGCCGCCGCTCGCGCGTAATTTGGCCCGCGCGACGTCGACCGCGTTGTAGCGCGGCACGCCGTCCTGTTTGTAGGTGCGCTCGTGAGCTTCGTCGATGGCGATCAGGCGTACGCCCTCGAGGGGCGCGAACAGCGCGCTGCGCGGTCCGACGACCACGTCGACCTCGCCGCGGGCCGCCGTCTCGCGCGCTTCGAAGCGCTCGCGCTCGGACAAGCCGGAGTGCAGCACGACGACGCGCTCGCCGAACGCGCCTTCGAAGCGGCGCGCGGTCTGAGGCGTCAGCGCGATCTCCGGGACGAGCACGATCGCGCGGCCGCCGAGTTCGAGCGTGCGCGCGATCGCGCGAATGTAGACGAAGGTCTTGCCGCTGCCGGTGATGCCTTGCAGCAGAAACTCAGAGTAGCGGCCCGACTCGACGCCGCGCACGATCGCCTCGACGGCGCTGCGCTGTTCCGGGGACGGCGTAAAGTCTTGCGCTTCGGAGCGCTGCGGTTTGCGCGCGGAGGCGGCGGCGCGGCGCTCGGTCTCGCGCAGCGCGCCGCCGCGCACGGCGCGCGCGATCGTCGCCTGCGAGTAACCCGCGAGCAGAGCGTCGCGCCGGCGCAGCGTTCCCTCGGCGGCGACGAGCGCGACCAGCGCCTTGGCGCGCGGACCGGTGGGCGCAACGTCGCCGAGCGCGATCACGCGCTCGACCGCCGGCGCGACGCGCGCGGCTTCAAAGGAGCGTTCGCGACGCAACGCGCCTGCGCGCACGAGCGCGGACAGCGCGCGCAGCAAGGTCGCGCGATCGCCCGCGCGGCGTGCTTCCGGATGGCGCAAGAGTGCGTCGAGCCCGAAGCCTGCCGCAAAGTCTTCCTCGATCAGCCGGAGCAGGCGCGGCGGCAACGATGGGAAGCGCGCACGGTCGAGCGTACCGGCGACGACGAAGCGGTCGACGACGCGGGGCAGCGCGGCACCGTACACGATCGGTCCGAGCGCCTCGCCGAGCGTGCAACAGTAGCGTTCGGCGATCCATTGCGCGAGGGCTAGGGCCGGCGCGTCGAAGGCGGGCGCGCCGTCGAGTCGCGCGATCAGCGGGCGCAAGCCGGCCCGCGGCAGCGTTTCGTATGCGTCGCAGAGCGCGAAGCCGTAGAGTTGCTTCGGGCCCAAGGGTACGCGCACGACGTCGCCGAGGCGTACGGTCACGCCGTCCGGCACCACGTAGGTCAACGGCCGTTCGACGTTCGCCGTGCGCTGCTGCAGCAGCACGTCGACTGCGCGGGTCAGCGGAACTCCGCGACTCCCGGGCCTTCACGCAGGCGGCCGAGGACGGCTCGAACCGTGCGCGCCGGGACGGTCACCCCGAACTCCACGTCGCCGAGCGCGCGCGGGACGACGAAGCGCAGTTTCCCTTCGCGCGTCTTCTTGTCGGCGCCCATCGCGGCGAGCATCGCGCCCGGGTCGTCGACGGGCCCGATCATCGGTAGACCCAACAAGGCCAAAAGCGAGAGCACGCGCAGATGCTCGGTTGCGGTGAAGCGCCCGGTGCGCAGCGCGAGCAGGCCCGCGGCGCGCAGGCCGACGGCGACCGCGTTGCCGTGCGAGACGCGATAGCCGCTGAGCAATTCGTAGGCGTGTCCGAAGGTGTGGCCGAGATTGAGCGTTTCGCGCATGCCCGCTTCGAGCCGGTCTTCGGCGACGATCGCCGCCTTTACGCCGAGCGACGCGGCGACGACGCTTTCCCATGGCCACTTCTTCAGCGGGTGCGGCGCGAGCGTCTCGAGCGAATCGAAGACGTCGTCGCCCTCGATGATCGCGTGCTTGAGCACTTCGGCCAAGCCTTCGCGCAACTGCCGTTCGGGCAGCGTGGCCAGCGCGCCGATGTCGCAGAAGACGCCGACGGGATCGCGAAACGCGCCCGCGAGATTCTTGCCCGCGCGTAGATCGACGCCGGTCTTCCCGCCGATCGAGGCGTCGACCATGGCCACGAGCGAGGTCGCCACGTTGACGAACGGCACGCCGCGCATGTACGTTGCCGCAGCGAAGCCGAAGAGGTCGCCGGCAACGCCCCCGCCGACGCCCACGACGAGCGTGCGCCGTTCGACGCCGGCCGCGGCCAACGCTTCGAGGACGCGCTCGAGCGTGCGCAAGGTCTTGCGCCGTTCCCCGAGCGCGAAGGGGAGGAGTTGCGTCTTGCCCCCGAGCGCGCGCGCGACGGGCTTGGCGCGAGCCAGCACGTTGGCGTCGGCCAAGACCACCGCGGAACGATAACCGCGACGTTGGGCCAAGGCGGCGACGTGCGCGGCGACGGCGTCGTCCACGACGATCGGATAGTCGAGCGAGTCGAGTTGGATCACGCGGCGGGCTGCGGTCCGCGTTCGCGCAACAGCGCGGCGAGATGTTTGGCCACGGCGCTGCTCGAGCGCCGGCCGCAATCGACGACCACGTCGGCTTCGCGATAGCGTTCCAGCCGCCGCTCGTAGAGCGCGCGCGCGCCGGCTTCGCCGGATGCGTGGACGAGCATGGGCCGCACGCCGTTGGAATAGCGCAATCGCGAAAACATCACCTCGAAGGGCACGTCGAGAAATACGCGCAGGGCGCGGCCGTCGGCCAGGAGCGCGCGGGTCGGGTCGTGCGTTACCGCGCCGCCACCGAGGGCGAGGACCGCCGGTTCGCCGTCGAGCGCCGCCGCGACGGCCGCTAGTTCGCGGGCGCGAAAACCCGCTTCGCCTTCGCGCTCGAAGATCGCGGGGATCGGACCGTGTACGCTGACGACGGCATCGTCGGTGTCGATGAAGGGCAGCTTCAGTTCGGCGGCCAGGCGCTTGCCCACGCTCGTCTTGCCGGCTCCCATGAAGCCGATCAAGGCAACGTGCCGATGCACGTCAACTCTGGGCCGGGACGCCGACGGCCGGTTCGAACAATTCGGCGGCCGCCGCCACGGCGCGGCGCATGTTGTCGCGCGTTTCGTCGATCGAGTCGCCGCCGAACTTTTCGAGGATTGGTCCCGTCAAGGCAAGCCGCACCATCGCTTCACCGACCAGCGACGCGGCGGGCACGACGCAGACGTCGCTGCGCACGATGCTGGCCGGCGCGACGGTGCCTTCGTGCAGGTTGACGCTGGGCAACGCCTTCATCAGCGTCGGAATCGGTTTGACGCTCGCCCGCAGCAAGATGTCTTGGCCGTTGGAGATGCCGCCTTCGATGCCGCCGGCGCGATTGGACGGGCGCGCGACGGCGCCGCCTTCGCCGAGCGTGAAGATGTCGTGCGCTTGCGAACCGGGCAGCGCGGCGACCTCGCTGCCCGCGCCGACTTCGACCGACTTCACCGTCTGCATGGCCATCAACGCGCCGGCCAAGATGCCGTCGAGGCGCGTGTCCGGCTGACGGTTTGAGCCGATACCCGCGGGGACGCCGGTCACGTGCACGACGTACGTGCCGCCCAGCGTGTCGCCGGCCGCCTTCGCCGCGTCGATGGCCGCGATCATTTTGGGCTCGGCCTCGGGGTCGGCGCAGCGCACCTCGCTGGCCGCGATGCGCGCGGGGTCGAGGTCGCGCGGCGGCGCTGCAACGACCGGACCGATGCGTTCGACGTAGGCGAAGGTGCGGATGCCCAAGGCTTCGAGAAACTGCGCGCAGATCGCGCCCAAGGCGACGCGCATCGCGGTCTCGCGCGCGCTGGCCCGCTCCAAAACGTTGCGCAGGTCGCGCTGGCGATACTTCATCGCGCCGGCATAGTCGGTGTGACCCGGTCGCGGATTGGTCAACGGTTTTCCGCCGCCGGTGAGCGGATCCATCAAGGCGCGGTTGTTTTCGAAGTCGGCGTTGCGGACGACGATCGCGAGCGGCGAGCCGAGCGTGACGCCGCCGCGCAGGCCCGCGAGGAACTCGACTCTGTCGGTCTCGATCTTCATCCGGCCGCCGCGGCCGTAGCCGCCCTGGCGGGCGCGCAGCGCGGCGTCGATGGCGGCCACGTCGAGTTCGAGGTGCGCGGGCAGTCCGTCGAGGATGCCGACCAGCGCCGGGCCGTGCGACTCGCCGGCCGTCAGGTAACGAAACATGTCCGGCGATCCTTCGACGCGACGGCGGGTGGGACCCGGACGCGGCGGGGCGGCAGGCCCTCGCAGCGAAGCTGGGCGGCATGTCAGGCCCCCCGGCTCGGGTCGACGCGGCGATGCTCGAGGCGCGTGCCGCCGCGCTCTTTACGCGCGCGGTTCGCGGCGTCGCGCGCGTTGCAGGCCGGGATTTGGCGATCGCCTGCCTCGATCTCACGACCCTGGAAGGCGACGACACGCCGGAGACCGTGCGCGCCCTGTGCGCTCGCGCGCGCAGCGCGCGCGTTGCGGCGGTCTGCGTGTACCCGACGTTCGTGGACGCGGCGCGCCGCGCGCTCGCCGGCAGCGGCGTGCGGGTCGCCGCGGTGGCCGGCGCCTTTCCCAGCGGCCACTCGCCCCTCGACGTTCGGGTGTCCGAGACGCGCGCGGCGCTGGCGGCGGGCGCCGACGAGATCGACGCGGTCATCGACCGCGGAGCCTTCCTCGCGGGCCGCTACGACGAGGTCGCCGAGGAGTTGGCGGTACTGCGCGCCGCCTGCGCCGGAGCCACCCTGAAAGTGATCGTGGAGGCGGGCGAGCTGGGCTCGTACGCCGCGCTGCGTCGCGCCTGCGACCTGGCCTTGGCCGCCGGCGCCGATTTCATCAAGACCTCGACGGGCAAGAGCGCGATCTCGACGACGCCGCCGATCGCCCTGGCCATGTGCGATGCGCTGCGCGCCCACCGGCGCGCGACCGGCCGCTGCGCGGGCCTCAAACTCGCGGGCGGCATTCGCAGCGCCGGCGCCGCGCTCGGCTATCTCGCGCTCGTGAAGGAAGCCCTCGGCGACGATTGGCTTCACCCCGCGCGGCTTCGCTTCGGAGCCTCGCGCCTGCTCGACGATCTGGCGGCGTGCGCGTGACCGAAGCAACGCCGGCGGGCTTCGTGCTGGCGCCGGCGCCCGTGGAGGCGCCGGGCGCGGTGTTGCGCGGTCGCTACGGCTTGTTCGCCGGCGGCGATTGGTGCGAGGCCGCCGGCGGCAGCGTGGCGAGCATCGACCCCGCAAACGAACGCCCGCTGGCCGAGGTGGGGCGCGCCTCGCCCGAGGATGTGGAGCGCGCGGTTCGCGGCGCGCGGCGGGCCTACGACAAGTATTGGCGCAAGCTGCGCCCGGCCGAACGGGCCAAGCACCTCTTTCGTCTGGCGCGCGCCGTCGGCGAGCGGTCCGGCGAGCTGGCGCTGGTGCAGAGCCTCGATGCGGGCACGCCGATCCGCTACGGACGCGAGCACGATCTGCCTCAAACCTTGGCAACCTTCTTCGCCTACGCCGGCTGGGCCGACAAGTTGCCCTGGGCGGTGCGGGCGGGCGAACGCACGCGGCCGCTCGGGGTGATCGCGGCGATCGGGGCGGGGCATTCCCCCGCGCTCGACGCGGCGTGTGCGATCGCTCCCGCTCTGGCCGCCGGTAACGCCGTCGTCTTCGTACCGTCCGAAGCGACCCCGCTGACCGCCCTGTCGCTGGCCCAAGCTTGTCTCGACGCCGACCTTCCGCCGGGCGTGGTCAACATCGTGACGGGCGACGCGCGGACGCGCGCGGCCCTGCTCGATCACGGCGACGTCGACGCCGTGACGTTGCGTGGGCCGCGGCGTCAATGCATCGAGGTGGAGCGGGCCCTGGCCGGAATGCGCAAGCGCGCCGTCGCGCGGCCGGTCGCCGGCGGTTCGATCTTCGTCTTCGAGGACGCCCCGCTCGAGGCTGCGGTTGAGGGGATCGTTCGCTCGGTCTGGCTGCAGCGCGGACCCTTCGCGCCGGACGTGGTCCGGCTTTTCGTCCAGGAGAGCGTGCTGGCCGAAACCCTCGACCTGCTCGAGGAACGGCTGCGCGGCATTCGCCACGGCGATCCGCTCGACGAGAATACCGACCTCGGGCCGCTCGAGACGGCCGAACGGCGCGACGCGGTCGCCGCCTTCGTGCGCCGGGCCGTCGCCGACGGCGCGAGCGCTCTCGCGTCCGATGCTTCGCTTCCGGAGCGCGGCTTCTGGTACGCGCCGACGGTGTTGCGCGACGTGCCCGGCGGCCCGGGCAGCGCCGCGCCGTGCCTGCCCGCGATGCCCTTGACCAGCTTTCGCACGGCTCGCGAAGCGCTCGACCGCGCCAAGGGCCTCGGCCGCGCGAGCGGCGCGGGAGTTTGGACGTCGAGCGGTCAGCTTGCGGCTTTCGTAGCCGAACGTCTCCCCGCCGCGGCGGTGTGGTGCAACGCCTACGAACGTTTCGATGTCGGAGCACATGACGGCGGTGCGTCCGGGTTACGCGATTTGTTGCATACGTAAGCCCGGCGCCGGGAAAGAAAGCGACGATGACCTCTCTAGTTTACCCTACGACGCGAACGCCCGATCGACAAGCATTGATCGCAAGGTACCGCGCCAACCGCGAGCGCAGCGCGCAACTCTTCTCCTTCTTCGAGCCGGGCGCATATTACGATAAACCGCTTCCGCTGCGTCATCCGTTCGTGTTTTACGAAGGTCATCTCCCGGCATTCAGCTTCAACAAACTCGTCCGCGAGGCACTCGGCGGCGCGTCGCTCGATCCGGAGCTGGAGCGCCTCTTCGAGCGCGGCATCGACCCGGCCGACGTCGTGGAAGCGAGCCGCCACGCTCGCGACGGCTGGCCCGATCGCGAGCGCGTCGCCGCTTTTGCCGAGGCGTGCGACGCGGCGGTGCTCGCAGCGTTAGCCGAGGCCGACCTCACCGATGCGTCGGCGTCGCCGCTGCTCGAGCGCGCGCAGGCTGCGTACACGATCCTCGAGCACGAAGAGATGCATCACGAAACGCTGCTCTATATTCTGCACCGTCTCGACGACGCGCGGAAGACGGCGCCGGGTTCGACGGCTCCCGCCGAACGCGAGCCCGCCTCCCGCGGCCGCGTCGTCGTGGCCGCAGGCACTGCGACCCTCGGCGCGCGCCGCGCAGCGATCGAATTCGGATGGGACAACGAATTCGACGAACACCGCGTCCAAGTGCCTGCGTTCGAGGTCGACGTCAATAACGTGACCAACGCCGATTGGCTCGCGTTCGTGCGCGACGGCGGCGACCGGCCCGACTTTTGGATCGAGCGCGAGGGCCGCATGCATCTCCGCGGGGCGTTCGGAGAGATTCCGTTGCCCGGCACGTGGCCCGTCTACGTAACGCACGCCCAAGCGAGCGCGTTTGCCGCCTGGCGCGGCGGACGCCTGATGAGCGAGCCCGAGTATCACCGCGCCGCTTTCGGTACGCCCGAGGGGCGCGAGCGCCCGTATCCGTGGGGTGATGCGGCGCCCGATGCGCGGCTCCACGGGAATTTCGACTTTCGCCGGTACGACCCGGAGCCGGTTGGGAGTTCGCCCGCGGGCGCAAGCGCTTGGGGCGTGCACGATCTCGTCGGCAACGGCTGGGAGTGGACCTCGACGCCCTTCGCCCCCTTCGCCGGATTCGCGCCGATGGCGGCCTATCCGCAATACTCGGCCGATTTTTTCGACGGCGAACATTACGTGATGAAGGGCGCGTCCCCGGTCACCTCGGCGCACCTGATCCGCCGTAGCTTCCGGAATTGGTATCGGGGCGAGTACCCTTACGTGTACGCGACCTTCCGCGTCGCTTACGATTAGCACTTCCTAATGCATAATACATAAACGTCGCGCTTGTATTTCGTATACAAAACGCGACATTAGGGGGCGAGGATGGCCTCGGTTCCTCGCTATCGCTACCGGTCGTTAACCGGGCCCGGCCTCGGAGCGGCGGGGGGCGATTGCGTTAGCGAGCGAGGGCAGCTCATCGTTACCGGACGCGCAATAGCGAGCAAGCCCAATTAGCGACGACCAAATAATCGCTAACGTTCGTAGGGGATTTTCTCTTTTCGTACCAAACGTAGCGGGCATCTTGGGTCCAGGCGTCGATGCGGATTCTCCCGTTCGCATCATGAACGGCGCAGATACCGAGTTTTCAAGTCGCGCTCTCATAAGGAGTTCCTCCCCTATGCGACTACGTCTTCTCGGCCGGGCATTGAGCCTGGCTTTCGTCCTCGCGTCACTCGGGCTGGTCGGCGCGGCACAGGCTCAAGCAGCCGGTGTGCCGCAGGCGCGCTCCCAAGCGATCGCGGGTCCCGCGCGCATCGCCCTTCCCGGCGGCGACTTTGCCCGCCGGTCGGTGGATGCGGGCACCGTCGTTTACGACAGCATCGTCGTCAATTCCAAAGGCAACACCTCGAGTTATATCGCCAGCCTCGGATACGAGTGCTGCTCGACCGACGAGTTCGGCGACTCGCTCGTACTGACCCAGGGCGGCGGCCGTCTGAAAACCATTCAGGTCGTTTTGGATTCCTGGGGTTGCCAATCGGGCGACGGCTACGGTGCGACCTCGTGCACCACGACCCCGGGCTCCAAATTCGCTTGGCCCATTACCGTCAACGTGTACTCGTTGACCGGTTACCCGAGCGGCTATCCTCAGGTCGGATTGTTGCTCGATTCGCAGACGCAAACGTTCAACATTCCCTATCGACCTTCGAGCAACCGTAAGTGCAACAACATAGCGCTCGGCGCGTTTATCGGCCAGGTCGATAAGGAGTGCGACTACGGCATCGCGGACGTCGTTACGTTCAATATGTCGCTGCCCAAGGTGTACTTGCCCAATCAAGTGATCGTCACGGTTGCGTACAACACGAGCGACTCCGGGTACAGCCCGGTCGGCCACCAGGGCCCCTACCCGAACGGCTGCTACCAGCCGAACTGTCCCTACGACTCGCTCAACGTGTCGGCGTGGGGCAACGGCGGAAGCGACGACAACATCGGCCAGGCGGCCGACCCCAACGGGGTCATGGTCAACTTCACCAACCCCGGTTTCTACTGCGCGAACAATCCCAACACCCCGCCCGGCGGAACCCTCGTGGACGACACGCCCTGCTGGACGGGCTATCATCCCGAGATCAAAGTCACGACCTACTGACGGAGTTCCGAACCTATGGGGAGGGGCGGGTCGCGCGGTGCGGCCCGCCCTTCTCCGTTTTTAGACCGCAGCCGTCGCGAAGGTCCAACTGACGCGTTCGTTGAGTTCCACGTCGAGACGGTTGATGAATTGTTCGGTGGTCAACCAGTGCTGGTCGGGGCCGACCAGGATCGCGAGGTCCTTGGTCATCCGGCCGTGCTCGACGGTATCGATGCAAACGCGCTCGAGCATCTCGGCGAAGCGAACGACGTCGGGCGTGTCGTCGATGCGCCCGCGGTGGGCGAGGCCGCGCGTCCACGCAAAGATCGAAGCGATCGGATTGGTCGAGGTCGGTTTCCCCTGCTGATGCATGCGGTAGTGGCGGGTGACGGTGCCGTGCGCGGCCTCCGCTTCGATCGTCTTCCCGTCGGGCGTCATCAGCACCGAGGTCATCAGGCCGAGCGATCCGTAACCTTGGGCGACCGTGTCGGACTGGACGTCGCCGTCGTAGTTCTTACAGGCCCACACGTACTTGCCGCTCCACTTGAGACAGCTGGCGACCATGTCGTCGATCAAGCGATGCTCGTAGAAGGTGCCCGCCTCTTCGAACGCCGCGCGGAACTCTTCGTCGTAGACGCGCTGGAAGATCTGCATGAAGCGCCCGTCGTAGGTCTTGAGGATCGTGTTCTTCGTCGACAGGTACACCGGCCACTTGCGCATGAGCCCGTAATTGAAACAGGCGCGCGCGAAGCCGCGGATCGAGTCGTCGACGTTGTACATCGACATGGCCACGCCGGGTCCGCTGAAGGTGAAGACGTCGCGTTCGACCGGCGGTCCGCCGTCGGCCGGCTGAAAGGTCAGCTTTAACGTGCCCGCGCCGGGGACGGCCAGTTCCGAGGCCCGGTATTGGTCGCCGAAGGCGTGACGGCCGATCACGATCGGATCGGTCCAACTCGGCACGAGGCGGGGAACGTTGCGGCAGATGATCGGTTCGCGAAAGACGGTGCCGTCGAGTTCGTTGCGGATCGTCCCGTTGGGCGAGCGCCACATCTGCTTGAGCCCGAATTCCTTGACGCGCGCCTCGTCGGGCGTGATGGTGGCGCACTTGACGCCGACGCCGTACTCTTTGATCGCGCGGGCGGCCTCGAGGGTCACCTTGTCGTCGGTCGCGTCGCGGTATTCGATCCCGAGGTCGTAGTATTTCAAGTCGATGTCGAGATACGGCAGAATGAGCTTCTCTTTGATCATCGCCCAGATGACGCGGGTCATTTCGTCGCCGTCGAGCTCGACGACCGGATTCGCGACTTTGATCTTCTCCACGTTCGCGGTCATTACGCGCGCCGCGCGGCTTTTCTTGGAGGCGGGCGCCGATTGGACCGCTTGCCAGGGATGCATGGACCGCTCCGCTCGAAACGCTCCGGGTAAGCTGAGCACTGCTCGGCGTACTAGGAGCCGGGCTCGTCCGCCTGGAGGAGTTGCCCTTTGTTTCGCTCGACCGCATGGCTTCCGATCGTTGTTCTCCTCGCGGGGTGCGCGGGTGGGATGACGAGTTCCGGAGGCACGATCCAAGAGCCGCTCGCACGCGCGGCCGCCCTTCCGGCCGGCAACGGCGCGCCGAGCCCGCCGCCCAAGAAATGTCCCGCGCTGGCGGGCGGCACGGGTCTGCTGGCCGACGGCGACTTCTCGCAGGCCGCCTATCCGGTCGGCGAGTTCGCGACCTTCAGCAACGGGGAAATCTTCGCACCGTCGTGGACCGTCACCGGAACGTCGATCGACCTCTACGGCTCGGGTTTCCAAACGCCGGGCTCGTTGTGCAGCGTCGACCTCGACGGAACGACGGGCCCCGGCGGCATCGTGAGCGCGCCGATTCCGACGACCCCACATCAGAAGTATACCGTCGATTTCCTGTTTTCGGGGAACGGCTTCTGCGCGGAAATGCCCCCAATCAAGACGATGACCGTATCGGCCGCGGACAGGCTCGAGAAGTTTTCGTGGAGCGTGGCCAAAGGCAAGTCCGCGCAACTCGGCGACTTCAAGCACGAGAAGTTCACCTTCAAGGCCACGCTGGCGGGGACCCAACTGACCTTCCTCAGCGACGATGCAAAACAGAGCGGTCGCGGGAGCTATTGCGGTCCGGTGGTGGCCGCAATAACGGTGAACTAACCGGTCGTGCGCATCGTCAGCCTGTTGCCCAGCGCCACCGAGATCGTCTACGCGCTGGGCCTCGGCGCGGACCTCGTCGGCGTGACCCACGAATGCGATTTCCCCGAAGCGGCGCGCGCGTTGCCGGTGCTGACCGCGAGCGCGTTGCCCGCCGCGGGATCGAGCGCGGAGATCGATCGGCACGTTCGCCGCAGTCTGCATGCCGGCTCGAGCCTCTATTCGCTCGATGCGGAATTACTCGAACGGCTCGCGCCGGACTTGATCTTGACCCAAGAACTCTGCGCGGTGTGCGCGGTATCGTACGACATCGTCGCGCGCGCGGCCAAGCGGTTGCGCGGCGACCCGCGCATCGTTTCGCTCGAGCCCTCGAGCCTCGACGACGTCTACGCGACGGTCGAGACGGTTGCGGCGCTCGCCGGCGTTCCGGAGCGCGGCGCGACGGTGGTCGCCGATCTGCGTGCGCGAGCCGCTCGATTGGCGGCGCGGGCCGCCGGTCCGCGTCCGCGCGCGCTCGTGCTGGAGTGGACCGATCCGCCGATGAGCGGCGGCCACTGGACGCCGGGGCTGGTCGAGATAGCCGGCGGCGAGCCGATTCTCTGCGACCCCGGGGCCAACTCCCGCGTCCTCGTTTGGGAGTCGATCGCGGCTGCGGATCCGGACGTCGTGCTCGTTGCGCCGTGCGGCTTCGGACTGGCCCAGGCGCGCGCCGCGGTAGCCGAACTCGCTGCGAATCCGCATTGGACCGGCCTGCGCGCGCTACGCGAAGGCCGCGCCTACGCGATCGACGGCAACGCCTACGTCAACCGTCCCGGCCCCAGGCTCGTCGAAACCGCCGAGATCTTCGCCGACGCGCTGGCCGCCGCGGCGCCGGATGGCGCGCGTTGGGCCCGCATCGCAGCGTAGGCGCTCCGAGCGCGAAAAACCTGTCGGGGAACGTCGCTCGCTCCCGTGCGGCGCGGTTCGAAACGCTGCGTCGCCCGGAGGACGAGATCGCTGCTCCGTGGGCCGAAAGGGCGGAACGGCCCTGCCCCGGACCGAATGTCCGCTCCTTCCCTTCGTAGGAGGTCCTATGTTCGTTCGACTCGGTGCGCGCGTCGCTTCGGCGATTGCGTGGGCCACGCTGGCTACCGCCGTTGCGGATCCGGCGGTCGCGGCGCGACAACCCGCCGCGCATTACTCCGAGTCGGTGATCTATAGCTTTCACAACGACAGCGACGGCGCCGTGCCGGTCGGGGGCCTGGTCCAAGACGCTTCGGGAGCATTCTACGGCGTCACCGAGTTGGGCGGCAGTGCGACGAACTGCTCGAATAACGGATGCGGTACCGTCTACAAGTTGACGCCCACGGGTTCGGGCTATGTCGAAACCGTGTTGCATCGTTTCGTCGGTAACAAGGGCGGCGCGCAGCCCTTGGCCGGCTTGATTCTCGACGCGAAAGGCGCGCTGTACGGAACCGCGTATCGCGGGGGCGGGAAGGGCTGCTCGGACGGGTGCGGTCTGGTCTTCAAACTGACTCCCGAGCATGGCGGCAAGACGTACACGTACGTGGTTTTGTATAGCTTCGTGGGCTTGCCGGGGAGCGGCAAGCCGGTCAGCCCGCTCGTGGCCGACGCGAACGGAAACCTCTACTTGATGAATCAAGTCGGCGGCGGCGGACATTGCTACGGCGGCTGCGGAGGCGTCGTAAAGCTGACGCCGTCGAACTCGGGCTATACGGCGAGCGTCGTCTATGCGTTCCAAGGCGGCAGCGACGGCGCGTCGCCGTACAACAACGTGCTGAGCCTCAACTCGGACGGTTCGTTCTACGCGATGACGCGGCTCGGCGGTTCCGCCAGCGTCTTTACCTGCACGGGCGGCTGCGGAACGGCGTTGCTGCTGACGCCCTCGGGCGGCGGTTACACGGATACCGTGTTGTACGCGTTCGGTCAAACGTGTTCGGACGGGTTGTGGCCGCAGGGCGGTCTGTACGCCGACGCCTCGGGTAATCTGTTCGGTACGACGCAGTACGGCGGATCCGCCTCTGAGTGCAACGGCATCGGAAACGGGAACGTCTTCGAATTGACGCCGAACGGCGGAACCTACACCGAAAGCATCATCCACGAGTTCGGGGGCGACCCCGACGGCGCCGCGCCGAATGCGTCGCTGGTGCCCGACGGCGAAGGCAACCTCTTCGGCACGACCGCGGCGGGTGGCGACGGTGGACCGGTCGGCTGGGGCACCGTGTACGAATTGACGAACGCCGGTCTCGGCTTTAGCGAAAGCGTCGCGTACAGCTTCGGGCAGTATCAGGGCGACGCGGAGATACCCAGCGGACCGCTCCTGCTCGGCTCAGACGGTGCCTTCTACGGCACGACCTCGAGCGGTGGAAGCTTAGGCTGGGGTACGGTCTACAAACTGACGCACTAGCGCTCTCACCGGCCGGCGTTTTTGAAGCGTTCGGCCGACTCGACGATCGTGCGTCGTGCGGCGGCGGCGTCGAGCCAGCCGCCCTCGGTGCTGGTGTGCTTGCCTTCGAGCAACTTGTACGTCTCGAAGAAGTGCGAGATCATGCGCAGCGTGTGCGGAAAGATCTGCGAGCAATTGTGCACGTCGTTGTAGGCCGGCTCGCCGACCGGCACCGCCAACACCTTGTCGTCGGGCTTGCCCTCGTCGACCATGCGCAGGATGCCGATCGGCCGCGCCACGACGAGACATCCGGGAAACGTCGGCTGCACGACGAGGATCAGCACGTCGAGCGGGTCGTCGTCTTCGGCGAGCGTACAAGGTACGAATCCATAGTCGCCGGGATAGTAGATCGGCGAGTGCAGCGCGCGGTCGAGGCGAAAGATGTCGAGTTTCTTGTCGTACTCGTACTTGTTGCGCGACCCTTGCGGAATTTCGACGACGACGTTGATCTCTTCGGGTGCGGTGTCGCCTATGGGCAGGTCGAGGTAGTTCTTGCGCTGATCGCTCGGCATGGGCTACGGCTTCAGCGTCCGGGTTGCTCCACGCCTTCCCGCGCGGCGGGAGCGACGTTCAATTCGAGCAGCCGGGGCGGTCCGTCGTCGAGAATGATGCGCGTCAGCGTGCCGTGGCCGAAGCGCACGCCGAGCGTCTCGGCCGCCTCACGGCCGAAAACCGTATGCAGCAAGGCGTGCAGTGGGCCCGCGTGGGTCGCGACCAGGACCGTGCCGCCGGCCGGCAGGCGCGCGCGCAGTCCGGCCAATGCGGCCTCGACGCGCGCGCACAAGTCGGCAAACGACTCGCCGCCGGGCGGCGTCCCGAACGATTGCTCTCCCACCTCGGCCGCGGTCCGGCCCTCCCACGCTCCGAAGTCGAGTTCGCGCCAGCGCGGATCCGTTTCCAGAGATGGGCCGGGCCGCCCGGCGACGATGGCCTCCGCCGTGGCTCGCGCCCGGCCGAGATCGCTGCTCGCGACGACGTCGAAGCGCTCGCCGCGCAGGTGTTCGGCGAGCGCCGCCGCCTGGGCCAGGCCGGTCGCGTCGAGCGGCACCTCGGCATGGCCCTGGAAGCGGCCTTCGCGATTCCAGGCGGTGCGCCCGTGGCGCACCGCGACGATGACGAGCGGCTGCTCCGCGATCAGTTCGGCAGCATCGGGCGGCCTTCGCGAGCCACCAGCAGGTCGTGCATGTCGTTGGCGTGCTCTTCTTCCACGCCGAGGATCTCCTCGAGCATCACGCGCGTCGTCGGATCGTTGTCGCCGAAAAAGCGCACGAGTTCGCGATAGTGTTCCACCGCGATGCGTTCGGCGATCAAGTTTTCCTTGATCATGTCGATCAGCAGCGTGGCGTTGCCGTACTCGGAAGCGGCGCGCGTCTGCAGGCCCTCGGGACTGAAATTGGGCGTGCCGCCGAGCTGATTGATGCGTTGCGCGACGGCCATCATGTGCTCGCGCTCCTCGTCGGCATGCTGCTGGAATTCCTCGGCGACGGATTCGCTGTCGATGCCGTTTGCCGCGACGGCGTGCGCGGAATAGCGCAGCACGCAGACGATCTCGGTGGCCAGCACCGCTTGCAGGATGTCGATCGTCTGGGCGACGTTCCCCTGGTAATTCTGAGTTATCGCACCTTTCTCGATGTGCTCGCGCGCGCGGCGGCGCAACTCCTCGACGTCGCTGAGAAAGGGCTTCCCGTCCGTTTTGTTCATGTGCTCCTCTGTCGTGCCTCCAACGACGGTTTCCGCTTGCTCGCTAGGCATCCCGCCTGGCCGAGGGCGCGCGTCGAAGCGGAGGCTTGTCCGGTACTACGATGTACCCGCCATCGGCGTCGCCGAACACGCGCACTTCGGGGCCGCTCGTTCCATAGCGCCAGGCGAAGGCCGCCACGTAGGCGCAGGTCAGCGCATCGAGGAGATCGTCCCAGCCTTTGTACGCCGCCGACTTCAGCCCGCGCACGTGGTGCGGGACGGAGGCGGGCAGGCGTAGCGGCGGGTCGGCGTCGCCTAGGCTCGCCAACGACGCGCGATAATCGGCCCAAGCGGCCCATACGTCCGGCCACTCGCGGCCGCTTTTCTTCTTGTATTTGAAGATCGTCGCGCGCTCGAAGAGTCGCACGTGGGCGGGGTGCGGGAACACCTCCAAGGCGTGGTGTCCCGGTTGGCGCGCGGTTAGGCGCGGCCGGTCGGCGAAGCCGTCGGCCGCGAGATGGTCCAGCAGGCGCCGCGCGCGGCCGCCGTCGCGAAACGTGGCCAGGCCGAGATTAGCCGGATGCGGCCCGGCGTGATGCCGAGCGAAGCGCGCACGCACCTCGGCCTCGCAGACCCGGGCGCCGCTCGCGTTCTTCACGATGGTCGGCATGTCGATGCCGAGTACGGTCGTAGCCCGCGCGCGTTCGCGAACCCAGGCGAGGATGTCCGCGTCGCTCGTTTCGCAGCGGAGGTCGAGCACCGTCCCACCTTCGTCCAAGGCCGCGAGGCCCGAGGGGTTCTTCGGCGACCAGGCCAGATCGAGACCGAGAAAGATCGCGCCGGGCACCGAGCGGTCAGGCCAATCCTGAGGCGCGATCCGCTTCGCGCGCGGCGGCTCCGCGCTGCTCGGGGTCACCGTAACCGCCGCCGCCGGGTGTGCGGATGACGATCTCGTCGCCCGCGACGAGTTCGACGCTGCACTTCGCCGGCAACGGTTCGTCGGCGCCGCCCTCGCGGCGCATCGCGTGCGCGCCCGGCGTCCCGGGTGCGCCGCCGGCGGCGCCTTGCGGTGCGACGCGCTGCCGTTCGGCCAGCAACGAGAAAACCGCGCGGCCCTCGGTCAAGCGGAAGCCGCGCACGAGGCCGCAGCCGCCGCGCGCCGCGCCGGCGCCGCCGGTTCCCTCGGCGAATTCGTAGCGCGTGACCAGAATGGGAGCGCTGCGCTCGAGCGCTTCGACCGGCGTGTTGAGCGTGTTGGTCATGTGCGTGTGAATTCCGTCGATGCCGTCGAGTCCCGGGCGCGCGCCCATCCCGCCGCCGATCGTCTCGTAGAGAGCCCAGGCCGTGCCGTCGTCACGTTGGCCGCCGGCCATCACGTTGGCCATCGTGCCGCTCGACTGTGCGCCGACTCGTCCCGGAGCCAGCAGTGCGAACGCGCGCAATAACAGATCGGCGTTGCGTTGCGAGGTTTCGACGTTGCCGCCGCCGACCGGCGCCGGGCGACGCGGATTGAGCAAACAGCCTTCGGGCGCGCGAACCTCGACGGGCCGGAAACAGCCGTCGTTCATGGGAATGTCGGCCCCCGTGAGGCAGCGAACCGCATAGTGCACGCCCGAAAGCGTAACGCCGTAGACCGCGTTGAGCGGATAGGGCACCTGTGCGTGGGTTCCCGCGTAATCGACCAGCAGCGCTCCGCCGGCGAGCCGCACGCGCGCGACCAGGCGCAGCAGTTCGCCGCCGTCCGGCGGCTCGAGTACGTCCTCGACGCGAACCTCGCCCTCGCCGAGCCGGCGCAGCGCCGCCCGCAGTAAGCGTTCGCTGGCGTCCGCGCTCGCGTCGAGGGCAGCGGCGAAGGTCGCTTCGCCGTAGCGCTCGATCAATTCGAGCACGCGACGCTCGCCGATCGCGTTGCCCGCGACTTGCGCCGTGAGATCTCCGCTGCGCGCTTCGGGCGTACGCGAGTTCGCGCGAACCAAGGCGACCACGCCGGCGACGAGCGCGTCGCCGCGCACCAAACGCAGCGGCGGCAGGATCAAGCCCTCTTCGCAGAGTTCGCGCGCGTCGGTGGAGATCGAGCCGGGCACCTTCCCGCCGACGTCGGTGTGGTGCGCTTTATTGGCTGCGAAGCCGGCCAGGCGCGGACCGTCCGCGGCGTCTGTGAAGATGGGCCGGATCACCGTGACGTCGTTGAGGTGAGTCCCCGAAACGTAGGGATCGTTGACGATCCACTGTTCGCCGGGGGCGAGCGACTCGCCGCGCGCCGCAATCGCGCGCAGCGTCTCGCGCAACCCCCAGGGCAACGAACCCAAGTGTACCGGAATGTGCTCCGCTTGCGCGATCATCCGGCCGTGCCGGTCGAAGAGCGCGCACGAATGATCGAGCCGCTCCTTGATGTTGGGCGAATAGGCGGCGTTGCGCACCGCGATGCCCATCTCTTCGCAGGCGTAGACCAACGCGCTGCGGATCACTTCGCTCGTTACCGGATCGGTCACGGTTTTGCTTCGGGCTCCAGAATCAGGTTGCGGTCGGCGTCGACGGTCGCGCTCCAGCCGGCGTCGACGAACGTCGTCGCGTCGTATTGTTCGACGATCGCGGGTCCGGCGAAGCGAGCGCCGGGCCGCAAGCGGTCGCGCGCGTAGACCGGCGTTGCGACGGTCGCGCCGGAGTTGCATACCACGTCGCGCCGTTCGAGCACGGCCTCGTGCGGTTGCGTCGCACCGTCCGCTCGCGTGCCTGCGGACGCTCCGTCGACGGAAGCGCGGTGGAGTGCGGCGACGGCGGTGCTTCGTGCGGTGACCGCTTCGATCGGTTCCCCCTCGGCCGCGAAGCCGTAGACGGCGCGATGGCGCTCGTGGAACGCGGCCGCGGACGCACGCGCGGCTTCCGCGTCGAACGGGGCTCGGACGGGAACGGTCAACTCGAAGCTCTGACCTGCGTAACGGAGCTCGAGTTCGCGAATGAAGACCGCGCCGCCGGCGAGCCCTTGGGCGGCGAGTTCCGCGGCGCCGCGCGTTTCCAACTCGGCGAAGAGTGCTTCGAGCGCCGCCGGGTCGAGCGCCGAATGCGGCGACAAAACGGAGCGCACGTGGGAGACGCGCACGTCGGCGTCGAGCAGTCCGCGCGCGGAGAAGAGTCCGGGATCGCCCGGCACGACGATGCGGCCGATGCCCAGTTCCGTCGCCACCGCGCAGGCGTGCAGCGGGCCGGCGCCCCCGAAAGCGATCAACGTGAAGTCGCGGGGATCGTACCCGCGCTCGACGCTAACGATGCGCACGACCTTGGCCATTTCGGCATCGATCAAGCGCACGATGCCCGCGGCGAGCGCAAGTCGGGCCAGTCCCGTCTGCGTGCAGAGGACGTCGATCGCCGCAGCGGCGCGAAGCGCATCGACCGGCAGCGTTCCGCCGAGCAGCGCGCGCGGATTGGAACGACCCAAGACGATGTTGGCGTCGGTGACCGTGGCCGCGTCTCCGCGCCCGTAAGCGGCGGGCCCCGGATCGGCCCCGGCCGAGAGCGGGCCGACCCGCAACGAACCGGCCTCGTCGCAGCGCGCGATGGTGCCGCCGCCGGCGCTGACTTCCGCCAGATCGACGAAGGGCACGCGCACCGGATATCCCGAGCCTTTGATCGCCCGGCCCGAATGCGTGCGGCCGGCGGCTTCGAACTCGTGAACGACCTCCGCGCGTCCGTCGACGATCGTCGCCGCCTTGGCCGTGGTGCCGCCCATGTCGAACGAGATCACCCGGCCGTAACCGAGCCGGCCACCGAGCAGCGCGGCGGCTATGGCGCCCGCCGCCGGGCCGCTTTCGATCGTTACCGCGGGCCGTTCCGCAACGGCAGCCAGCGCGGCCATGCCGCCGTTGGACTGCATCACGTACAGCGGAGCCGGTATTCCGAGCGCGGCGACGCCGCGCGCCAGCGCGCGCAGATAGCCGCGCACCAACGGGCGCAGCAGCGCGTGCACGACGGTCGTGCTGGTCCGTTCGTATTCGCGATGCTCGGGGTCGACTTCACCGGACAGGATCACTTCGAGGTCGGGCAAACGGGCCAGCAGCGCCTCCCGCGCGAGGCGTTCGTGGCGCGGTTCGGCATAGGCGTGCAGAAATGCGATGGCGACGATCGCGACGTTTTCGCGTTCGAGCAACGCGCAGACGCCGGCGAGCGAGTCCGGATCGAGCGCTACGACGACGCCGCCGTCGGCGCCGACGCGCTCGCGCACGCCGATGCGCAATCCGCGCGGCACGAGCGGCCGGGGCCGCGTGACCCGCGGATCGTAGAGCGCGCTGCGCTGCTGGCGGCCGATCTCCAACACATCGCGGAAACCCTCCGTGGTCAGCAGGGCGACGCGGGGCAAGTCGAGTCCGACTTGGCCCAGGAGCGCGTTGGTGGCGAGCGTGGTGGAGTGGCCCAGGAATTCGATCGACTCGGGCGCCGCGCCCATGTCGATCAGGCGGCGCAGCGCTTCGAGTACCGCCCGCTCGGGCTCGCGCGGCGTCGAAGGCACTTTGACGCGAACGGTTTGACCCGCCCGGTCCCGGGCCAGCAGATCCGTGAACGTACCACCTACGTCGATGCCGACGCGCATCTGGCGCTACTGTCGTGCGGCATCACATCGACCCTTTGCCGGGCGGAGCTAGCGAGGCTTTACGGGCCGCCTCAGATAAATAGCCTCTAGGTCCTTCAAGGCGCTCGTGCGGAGATCGTGTGCCCGATAGCGGCTCGCATTCCAGTGTAAAGCCATCGTTGCACTTCTCTCCTCGAGCAGGTGCGGAGGGCGCACGCCCGAGCGCCGCAGCCTCGACCGCCGGCCGGCATTCCTTACGCCGCCCGGCGATTTTCGTGTTCCTCGCCGTCTGTCGGGAGACAACAACGTGAACGTGCGGTTCAAATCGGTGGGCGCAGCCCTCTCGGCCATCCTCTTTCTGAGCGCGTTCGCTCCGCGCGACGTGATTTCGCCGAACGGGGGGATGACCGCCGAACGCTTCGTTCGCGGCGCGCAAGTTCACCGGACGTCGAGCGTGTCGGGCGGCGTGATCCAGCACGTCGTGTACATCATCCAGGAGAACCGCAGCTTCAATAACTTGTTCTACAAGTTCAAAGGCGCGAAGACCCAGGGTTACGGCTACGACACCAACGGCAACAAGATCCCGTTGCACCAACAAAGCATAGCCACCAATTGGGATATCGACCATTCCGCCAACGGATTCTTTGCGGCCTACAACGGCGGCCGCAACGACGGCTGGAACAACGAGTACGCCTGCTGCAACCAACCGGCTAATTTCGCCTACGCCTACGCGCCCAAGAGCCAGACCAAGAGTTACTGGGATATGGCCAAAGAGTACGTGCTGGCCGACAATCTGTTCCAGTCGAACCTCGACGGGAGCTTCATCGCGCACCAGTACGCCATCGCGGCCTACGCCAACAGCGAGGTCAATTTCCCGAGCAGCTATTGGGGTTGTCAGGGCGGTCAGAGCGACGTCGTCCCGACGCTCACCTCGGAACGCCAATACGGTCCCAACACCGAGGTGTGCGAAGACTACACGACCCTCGGCGACGAGCTCGATGCGGCCTCGCTGCCCTGGCGCTTCTACACCGCCCAGTACGACGAGGACGGCGGACTCTGGAGCGCCTATTCGGCGATCAATCACATCATCAACGGTCCCGACTGGAACAACGTGATCACGCCGGCGTCCACGTTCATCCAGGACGTAAACGCGGGCAACCTCGCCGCGGTTACCTGGATCACGCCGCTCTACGAGAACTCCGATCACGGCGGCATGGAGTCCACCGGCGGCCCGCGCTGGGTGACCCAGCTGGTCAATACGATCGGAAACAGCCAGTTCTGGAACTCGACCGTCATCTTCATCATTTGGGACGATTGGGGCGGCTTCTTCGACCCGGTCGTACCGGTGTACAAGGATTACGACGGACTCGGCTATCGCGTGCCGCTCATCGCCATCTCCCCATACGCGCAACAGGGCTACGTGAGTCACGTCCAATACGAGAGTTCGAGCGTGTTGCGCTTCATGGAGGACAACTTCGGGCTCGCGCCGCTCGCCGCGTCGGACTCGCGGGCGACGGACCCAGCCTCGGACTTCTTCAACTTCAACCAGGCGCCGCGGCCGTTCGTGCCCTTCGAGGTCCCGCCGCAATTCGCTAAGACGGGTCATTGGAACGGGGTCCGCACGCCGGTCGACGGCGATTGAGGTGAGACCGCGCCACACATTTCCGGCGGCGCGCGCGGCGGCGGCCGCTGCGGCGCTCGGGGTTGCCGCCTGCCTCGGGCACGGCCCGTCGTCCGTCGAGGCGAGTCCGCTGCGCTCGGTGTCCGGGGGCGTGATCCAGCACGTCGTCTACATCATCCAAGAGAATCGCAGCTTCAACAACTTGTTTTACAAGTTCAAGGGCGCCAAGACGCAGGGCTACGGGTACAACACGCTCGGCCAGCGCATTCCGCTGCACGAGCAGTCGATCGACACCAGTTGGGACATCGATCACTCCCTGAGCGCCTTTCTGACCGACTACGACAGCGGCTTGATGGACGGCTGGAACAACGAGAGCGCCTGTTGCGGCCAGCCCGCCAACTTTGCCTACGCCTACGCGCCGAAGAGCCAAACCAAGACCTACTGGGAGATGGCCGAGCAGTACGTGCTGGCCGACGAGTTCTTTCAATCGCACCTGGACGGCAGCTTCATCGCGCACCAATACGCAATCGCCGCCTACGCCAATAGCGAGGTCGATTTTCCGAGCAGTTGGTGGGGCTGTCAGGGCGGCCCGAGCGACGTCGTCGCGACCATTACGAGCGGCCGCGGCTACGGCTCGAACGTGCCCGTGTGCGAGGACTATCAGACGCTCGGGGACGAGTTGGACGCGGCGTCGTTGCCGTGGCGCTTCTACACCTATCCGTACGATCAGGACGGGGGAATCTGGAGCGCCTACTCGGCGATCGACCACATCATCAACGGACCCGACTGGAGCAACGTGATCACTCCCGCGGGCCAGTTCGTGGCCGACGTCGACGCAGGCAATCTGGCCGCGGTCACCTGGATCACGCCGCTGTACGAAAACTCCGACCACGCCGGCGTCGATTCGACCGGTGGTCCGAAGTGGGTCGCGTCGCTGGTCAACGTGGTGGGCAATAGCAAGTTCTGGGATTCGACGGTCATCTTCATCACCTGGGACGACTGGGGCGGCTGGTTCGACCCGGTCAAACCGATTTACAAAGACTACGACGGCTTGGGCTTCCGCGTGCCGTTGATCGCCATCTCGGCGTACGCGCATAAGGGCTACGTGAGCCACGTGCAATACGAGAGTTCGAGCGTGTTGCGCTTCGCGGAGGATAACTTCGGTCTGCCGCAACTCGCCGCCTCGGACGCGCGAGCGGCCGATCCGGCTTCGGACTTCTTCGACTTCAGCCAAGCCCCGCGGACGTTCGTGCCGTTTACGGTTCCGCCGGCGCGACGCTCGCGTTGGAACGGCGTTCGGCCGCCGGTAGGCGGCGACTGAAACGCTCGCGGGCCGCCGGCCTAGGACTCGTGCTCGCCCTCGCCCTGGCGGCGCCGTTCGCGCCCGCCGCGGCGGCGCCCGAAGGGGCGGCGGCTCCGGCACGAAACGGGGCCGGTAGCGCGATCCAACACGTCGTCTACATCATCCAGGAGAATCGCAGCTTCAATTTTCTGTTCAAAGGCTTCAAGGGTGCGAAGACCGCGAGCTACGGCTACGACACCGCGGGCAACCGGATCAAGCTGCACGCGCAGTCGATCGCCTCGGGCTGGGACATCGATCACTCGCTTCCGGCCTTCGAAGCCGCCTACAACGGCGGGCAACTGAACGGCTGGAACAACGAGACGGCCTGCTGCCGCCAGCCCGCGAACTTCGCCTACGCCTTCGCGCCGAAGAAAGAGACCGCGACCTATTGGGCCATGGCCCAGCAGTACGTCCTCTCGGACGAAACCTTTCAATCGCATCTCGACGGCAGCTTCGTCGCGCATCAGTACGCAATCGCCGCGTACGCCAACGCCGAGGTCAACTACCCCACGACCGCCTGGGGCTGCCAGGGAGGCCAGAGCGACGTCATAGCGACGCTCACGAGCGATCGTCAATACGGCCCGAGCGTCCCCGCGTGCGAAGATTACACGACCTTGGGCGACGAACTCGACGGCGCCTCGTTGCCCTGGCGCTACTACACCTATGCCTACAATACCGACGGCAGCCAGTGGAGTGCCTACTCCGCGATCGACCACATCTTCAACGGCCCCGACTGGAGCAACGTCGTGACCCCGGCTTCGCAATTCACGAGCGACGTCGCGGCCGGGACGCTGGCGGCGGTCACTTGGATCACGCCGACCTACGAAAACTCCGACCATGCGGGCGCGGAGTCCACCGGCGGTCCGGCGTGGGTGGCGTCGCTGGTCAATGCGGTGGGCGAAAGCCAGTTTTGGAATTCGACCGTCATCTTCATCACCTGGGACGATTGGGGCGGTTGGTTCGATCCGGTGCCGCCGATCTACATGGACTACGACGGGCTCGGTTTTCGCGTTCCCCTCATCGCGATCTCGCCGTACGCGAAGCAAGGGTACGTGAGCCACGTGCAATACGAGAGCTCGAGCGTACTGCGCTTCATCGAAGACACCTTCGGCTTGGGACAACTGGCGGCTTCAGACGCTCGCGCCGCCGACCCCGCGAGCGACTTTTTCGATTTCACGCAAACCCCGCGCACGTTTACGCCGTTCGAGGTCCCGCAGGCGCCGCCGTCGCGCTGGAATGGCATCCGGCCGCCCGTCGGCGGCGACTGAAAGGAGTCCCTCATGCTCGCACTTCGTTTGGGCAGCCGGCTCGCGCTGATCTGCGCCTGCACGGCTTCGCTCGCCGGTACTTCCGGCGTCGCGGCGGCTGCCGTGCGCGGCGTGTCGGGAGGCGCGATCCAGCACGTGGTCTACATCATCCAGGAGAACCGTAGCTTCAACAATCTGTTCGTGGGCTTCAAAGGCGCGAGGACGCAGAACTACGGCTACGATACGAACTTCAACAAGATCCCGCTCCACGCCCAGAGCATCAAGAGCGGTTGGGACATCGACCACTCCTATAACGGCTTTGCCGCCGCCTGGAACAACGGCGCGATCAACGGCTGGAACAACGAGTACGCCTGTTGCGGTCAACCGAAGAACTTCGCCTATGCGTACGCTCCCCGGAGCGAGACGAAGACCTACTGGGACATGGCCAAGCAGTACGTACTGGCCGACGAGAACTTCCAGTCCCATCTCGACGGCAGCTTCATCGCTCACCAATACGCGATCGCCGCCTACGCGAACGGTGAGGTCAACTTCCCGAGCAGCGATTGGAGCTGTCAGGGCGGCCCGAGCGACGTGATCGCGACGCTGACCGGCAGCCGTCAGTACGGACCCAACGTCGCCGTCTGCGAAGACTACCCGACGATCGGCGACGAACTCGACGGCGCGTACCTTCCCTGGCGTTCGTACACGGCCGAACCCGACGCGGACGGCGGCGGATGGAACGGCTACGCTTCGGTCAACCACATTTACAACGGGCCGGACTGGACCGCCGACGTGGTCATGCCGGCCGACCGCTTCGCCACCGACGTCGGCAACTGCGCGCGGTAATCGAAAAGGGACCGGCTTCGGTAAGCGAAATGCCCCCACCCAGAGTGCTGTGGGTTTTGGGCGGCCGGCTCGATAACCTTGCGGTCAGGTGCCGGCCTTTGGCTGCGCCGTAGGGCCTGATTTCGCGCCGCCCCGTGGGCGGCCGGAGGGGCTGAGCGGAGTCGAAGGTTCGATCGGCGGCGGCCGGCGATCGCGGGTCCGGTAGCTGTCGCCGGCGATCGGAATGATGTGCGCGTGGTGGACGAGCCGGTCGAGAACCGCCGTTGCGAGGATCGGGTCGGCGAACATCTCGCCCCAGAGTTCGAAGGGCTTGTTGCTGGTGACGATGATTGCGCCGCGCTCGTAGCGTTCGGAGACGATGCGGAAGATGTGATCGGCCACGACCTTGTTGAGCGGCGTAAAGCCGAGTTCGTCGAGAATGATCAGGTCGGCGGCGACGTACTGATCGATCAGTTTCTCGATCGAGAGGTCGGCCATGGCAGCGCTGAGTTGCGATGCAAGATGCTGGATCGTTGCGAAGATGACGCTGTGACCGCGCAAGCACGCCTTGACGCCGAGCGCAGTGGCGAGATGACTCTTGCCGACGCCGGGCGGCCCAACGAGCAGCACGGTCTCGTGCTTTGCGACAAACTCGCAGCTCGCCAACGCCTTGACGCGCATTGCATCGAGCGAGGGTTGGAAACCGAAGTCGAACTCCTCGAGCGTCTTGACCACGGGGAAGCGCGCGGCACGAAGACGCTTGTCCATGCCCTTGTTCTCGCGCGTCGAAAGTTCGTCGTCGACGAGCCGCTCGAGGAACTCGAGATAGCCGAGCTTCTCGTTGATCGCGCCCTGGTGGTGCGCCTCCAGGACGGAGGCGGCGTGGCCGAGCCGGAGCTTGCGGAGCTTGACGTCTAGCACGGGCCACCGCCCAAGAGCTCGGCGTAGGCCGCGAGAGGCCGGACGAGTGCGATTTGCGGTACCGGTGCCGCTGGCGTCAGCGAGAGGTCGTCGAGCGGAAGCTCGAAGAGCCGACGGTCGAGAATGGCTCGGAGCGCGTCGATCGTGTAGTTGCCGAAGTGGGCGGCGCGCGCGCAGGCTCGGTCGAGGTCGCTCGCGTCGGTGCGTTCGATGAGACGCATAAGCGCTCGATGCGCGTCGCTGTGGACGTGCTCGCGCGAGCGGAGGAGGCCGCCGTAGAAGGCGGCGGCGCCGCCGCCAACCGAGCGGATCCGGGCGACCCGCTCGTGGCGGATCTCCTGGGTGCTCTTGCGTTTGTGCTCGGGGTAGTGGTCGCGGTTCGTCACCGATTCTCCGCGGCCAAGCCGTCGTTCGTGCCGGGCGACGACCCCCAAGTCGTTGTAGATCACGATCGAGGTCGCGTCGACGCGCGCGACGACCGTCTTGCCGACGAGTTGGTACGGAACCGAGTAGAAGTTCCAGCGGACCTGCACGTGGCAGTCCGTGCGCACGCGATGCTCGCTCCAGAATGCCAACGGGTACCGCTCGGGCAGCGGCCCGCGGCGTTCGAGAGCGATCAGATCGTCGGGCCGCTTCCCCGTGCGAGAATTGGGGCGTGCGTTCATCTCGCGAACCCACGCGGCGACGGCGGCTCGAAGGTCGTCAAGCGACTCGAAGGTGCGCCCGCGCAGAAACTTCTTGAGCGCGCCGACGCCGTTCTCGACCGCACCCTTATCAGTCGGCGTGCGCGGCCGCACGGCGTTGGGCATCGTGCCGTAGTGCGCGCACAACGCGGCGAAGTCGCGCTGGTACGCGCGCTCGCCGAAATGGTTCCAAAGGACGCCGGGGCGTAGGTTGTCGATCGAGAAGCGCTCCGGCACCGCGTCGGCCGCAACGAAGCCGTTCTGGATGCAGCTCAAGAACGTCGGAACCTGCTGCTCCAGAACGACCTCGGCGTAGCGCCAGTTCGAGTGCGGCCAGATCGTCACGTACGCCCAGGTCCGGACCATTTTGCCCTGATGCTTGACGCGTACGAGTTCGCCGAAGTCGGCCTGCGCCTCGGCGCCCGGTGGATGTTCGAGCCGCTCGAAGACTTGCGGCTCGCGATGGCGCAACGCGGCGACGTGTTTCTTGACGAGCTCGTACGAAGCGTCGAACGCCGAGTCGGCCTTCAACTCGACGTAGATCGTCCAGGCCGTGCGGCCTTGCTCGCTGCGCTCCTTGATGCGCTCGTGATACGGCTCGAGCTTGGACGCTGGGGACGTGCGGGCCGGGGCCGTCGCCCCGTCCTTGATCTTGGCGAGGTTCCGCCGCACGGTCTTGACGTCGACGTTCAGGCGCCTGGCGATCTCCCGGCGGGACATCCCGCCGGCGTGCCAGTGACGAATGGTCTCGAAGATGGACACGGGAATCACCCTCTGCCTCCCGAGCCGTCGGTCGATGGCGGCTCGGGGGGTCTGCTTTCGCTGGAGAGGGTGGGGGCGTTTTCTTTACCGCAACCCGGGGGCGTTTACATTACCGCTGGCAATCTCCGCCGCACGGCCCAAGCTCCTCGACCCCGAACTCGCAAAGCGCGCCGCCCGCATCATCACGATGGGCTGCGATGTCGAGGGAGTGCCCCGGATCGACGAGGATTGGGGGCTGCCCGATCCAAAGGGTCAGCCGATCGAGCGCGTTCGGGAGATCCGTGACCTCG
>Ga0326727_10003777_pt1 | contig 47521 bp, 37 predicted proteins | sample MB2enrmetagenome_FD_207643 | JGI IMG/M metagenome (GOLD analysis project Ga0326727, IMG submission 207643) | Lab enriched peat soil microbial communities from McLean, Ithaca, NY, United States - MB29MY | ecosystem: Environmental > Terrestrial > Soil > Wetlands > Peat | place: USA: New York... | reverse complement strand
TTCACAAAAAGGGGTTTCCCCCCGGTTCTCCCTCTTCGCAAAATAAGTTTGAGGAGTTTTGCCATGCATCATTTCGAGTATCGCGACGGGGAGTTGTATGCCGAGGACGTCAAGGTGGCGGATTTGGCCGCGCAATATGGCACGCCCTTGTATGTTTACAGCGCGGCCACCCTGCGCCGCCATTTCGCGGCCTTTGATTCGGCTTTTAACGGACTGCCGCATCTGACCTGTTATTCGGTCAAGGCCAATTCCAACCTCTGCGTGCTGCGGATTTTGGCCGAGCTCGGCGCGGGCATGGACATCGTCTCCGGCGGCGAGCTCTACCGGGCTCTGGCGGCCGGCGTTGAGCCGCGCAAGATCGTCTATTCCGGCGTGGGCAAGCGCGAGGCTGAGATCCGTTTCGCCCTTCAGACCGGCATTCTCATGTTCAACGTGGAATCGATGGGCGAACTCGAGCGCATCAACAATGTGGCCGGGGACATGGGCAAGACCGCCCGGATCAGCCTGCGCATCAATCCGGACGTCGATCCCAAGACCCACCCCTATATCTCGACCGGCTTGCAGAAAAACAAGTTCGGCCTGGACATCGAAGCCTCGCTTGAGGCGTACAAGAAGGCCAGGCAATTGCCCCATGTGGTTCCAGTGGGCATCGACTGCCACATTGGCTCCCAGCTGACCAGCATCGAGCCCTTCCTGGAAGCCCTCGCGCGCATCACGACCTTCAATGAACGCTTGAAGGAATTGGGAATTATCATCAATTACCTTGACTTGGGAGGCGGCCTGGGCATCCCGTACGACCAGGAAACTCCGCCGCACCCGGCCGAATACGGCCAGGCGCTGAGCGAACGGATCAAGGACCAGCCCCTGACCGTGATCCTGGAGCCCGGGCGGGGCATCGCCGGCAACGCAGGCATCCTGGTGTCCGAGGTGGTCTACACCAAACAGACCAAGAGCAAGAACTTCGTGATCGTGGACGCGGCCATGAACGACCTGGTGCGGCCCTCGCTCTACCAATCCTTCCACGCCGTGCGCGAGGTCGCGCCCAAGGGCCGCGAGAACGTGTCCGTGGATGTGGTCGGGCCGATCTGCGAATCCGGGGACTTCCTGGCCAAGGACCGCGAAATCCCCGCCGTGGCCCCGGGCGAGCTGGTGGCCCTGTTCTCGGCCGGGGCTTACGGCTTCTCCATGTCCTCGAACTACAACTCCAGGCCGCGCGCCGCCGAAGTCATCGTGGACGGCGACCGGACCATTTTGGCCAGGCGGAGGGAAACTTACGAAGACCTGGTCGCCCTGGAAGGGCCCTGCTAAAAAAACCGCAGGGGAACCTTTCTTGAAGGTTTCCCCGCGGGCTCCTCTTCCAATGAATTTTGACAGGGCATTGCCGTCGCCTTGCGCCACCGGGCGTCATGGGAGGCGGCGAAAGTATTCTGCGGCATCGGCGAGAACCAGAATGGTCTTGACCAGCCGGACAGTTGGGAATACAAGACGGGCTTCTTAACGGGGGCGTAGCTCAATTGGGAGAGCGCGGCGTTCGCAACGCCGAGGTTAGCGGTTCGATCCCGCTCGTCTCCACCAGCAAAAAAATAAGGGCTTGCGAGTCATCGCAAGCCCTTTTGCATTGTGAAACCGGTCTGCACCCGCGACAGGACACGGCCGTCCGGCCGAAATCGGGCGCAACGGTTGATGCCGATTGGGCCAATTGGGCCAATAAGGCGATCACCGCTTGCTTCGCACCCGCATTCGGCGCTATCGTGCCCGGTGGGGTCCCTCGGATTCCCACGGCCTTTCCCCTGCTTGGGAAGTGCATTTCCCCCCGGAGACCCATGCCAGACAACGACCCATCCTTGTCCGACGAGATGGCGCGGCAGATTGAAGCCCAGCGCCAGGCTCAGTTGCGCGGCGACCGGCTCGACGTTGTCCTCGGCATGATCAGAATGTATGAGGCAAGGGAAAACGACATCGCCCGTTTCACCCTTGAAGGCGCGATCAAGGTTACCTTCAGCCAGATCGGCCATCTGGCATTTCTCGACGACCAGGGACAAGTCCTGACGCTTCTGTCCTGGCTGGATAAGGACACGCGCTTCTGCAGCATGCAAGACGCCTCCTGCCGCGCCGTGATCGAGGACGCCAAGCCCTGGGCCGAGGCGGTTCGCCTGCGCCGGCCGGTGATCGACAACGATTACCAGATCGGCGGCCAATCAGGCGGTGTCCCGCCTGGAAGCAGTCTTCCGGCCAAGCGGCTCCTCAGCGTCCCGGTGTTCCAGGAGGGCAAAGCGGTGGTCGTGGCCTGCACGGGCGACAAAACCACCGAATACACCGAAGCGGACGCCAAAATCTTGTCCGTGCTCATGGAATACATGTGGCAGATATTCCTGAACAAACGCAACATGGAGGCGGTCAGGGAAGGCCGGGAGATGTTCCAGGCCATTTTCGATTCCATCAACGACGGTGTTTTGATTCAGGACCAGAAGTCCGGAAACATCGTCCGGGCGAATAGAAGAGCCGGCCAGATGTTCGGCATTGAGGAAAACGCGTTCCCCGGGATGTCCCTTTGCTCCCTGTTCTCGGGCGAATATCCCTATACCCCGGAATTAGCGGAAAGATACCTGCGCAAAGCCGTCGAGGAAGGCTTCCAACTTCTGGAATGGCAAGCCCACGGGCGGGACGGCGATCCTTTTTGGGCCGAGGTCAGCATGAAGCCCTTCCCGTTTGACGGCAAGCAATTCGTCGTCGTCGTGCTGCGCGACATTTCCAAGCGCAAGCGGCTCGAGGACAACCTGCGCGACCTGACCCTCAAGGACAGATTGACCGGCCTGGCCAACAAGACGCTGCTTTTCGAGAGAATCGGCCAAGCGATCAAACGCAAGTCCCGCAACGCCAACCACAACTTTTGCGTGATCTACATCGACCTGGAGCGTTTCAAGCTGATCAACGACCGCTACGGCTACAGCACGGGCGACGAGATATTGCATCAAGTCGCCGACAGGTTGACGTCGTGCATTCGCTCCATCGACACCGTTTCACGGTATGGTTCGGATGATTTTATCGTCCTGTTGGACGGCTTTGACGCGAGCAAGACGGCGATTTCGATTTTAAAACGAATCCTCGAGGTCATCGGCCAGGAGATCGTCCTGGAACCGAACCATATCCATCTCACCTCGACCGTGGGCATGGTTTTCGGCACGGGCGCGGAAACCGACCCCGCGGAGCTCATCAGCAAGGCCAGCGTGGCCATGCACCGGGCCCAGGAAAAAAGCCGGCACCGGTTCCGGGTGTACTGCTCGGGCATGAAAAAAATTTTCGACCGCAAAATTTCCTTTGAACACGATCTGGAACAGGCGATCGAGGCCGGCGAGCTGTTTATGGTCTACCAGCCGATCGTTTTTCTCGCTTCGGGCAGATGGAACGGCCTTGAAGCGCTGTTGCGCTGGCGGCACAGGGACCATGGGCTGGTCTCCCCGTCCGAGTTCATCCCCATCCTGGAGAACTCCCGCAAGATGCCCCTGCTCGAGACCTTCGTCATCAACCACGTGGTCGCCGATATCCGACGGTTCGCGCAGGCCGACGTCCGGTTCAACGAACTGGAGGTGGCCATCAATATTTCGGCGCGGCATTTCATGAAATTCGAGTTCATTTCCAAAATCGGTGGCTTGCTCGACGCCTTTGAGAGCAGCACCTACAAGTTGTGTTTCGAGATGACGGAAACATCGATGATGACCGAGGGCGGCTTCGATTTCGCCCGGTATGACATCCTGCGCGCGCGGGGCTTTAAGATCGCCATCGACGATTTCGGCACCGGCTATTCGAGCCTGTCCTATTTAAGCCAACTCCCAGTGGACAAGGTCAAGATCGACAGGAAGTTCATACAAAACCTGGAAAACAACCTTTCGGACAGGAAAATCACCAAGGCCATCATCGGGTTGGCCCAGGATCTGGGATTTTTGGTCGTGGCCGAAGGCGTGGAAACCGCGGGGCAACGCGACCTGCTTTTGTCGTTCGGATGCGAGTTCGCCCAAGGCTTTTACTTCGCCAGGCCCATGCCCCCGGAGGAGATCCTGCGGCGCTTCGCCCTGTAATTTCCAGACTGTTCTCCAAGATCCCGGCCGCTTTGCCCGTGTTCCTCGCGGCGATTGCCCTGGCTTGGCGTCCGGCATAAAAATATGTTAGCGGTCCAAGCTAAAATCCACCAACCAGATCGAGACCGGGAATGAAAAAAAACACGTGTTTTCGCGAACGATGCCTGGACACGGGGGGGACGGGATGAAACGCCACCCCTTCGTCGCGATGCGAAACACCTTCCAGCGCTGGTTCAACCCCGCGATGTGGGGGCTTAAGATCCGCTTTCTGGTCATCAGCGGCGTCTTCCTCTTTTTCGGGATCACCGCAGCCATGCTCTACATCTCCCGCGTGCTCCAGGAAAACGTCGATCATGCGGCTCAGGACAAAATCACGTTTTTTCAGCAGAGCATCCGCGACATCATGCGCACCCAGACCGACTCCCTGCTCTCCATGTCCTCGTTCGTCGCCTCCCTGCCCGAAGTCGTCGCCGCCGTGGGCTCCCAGGACCGCGACGCGCTGAAACACTTCATTTTGCCTTTGGTTGAGAAGGTGCGGGTGACGACCTCGAGCCCGACCATCTATTTCCATTTTCATCTGCCCCCGGCCATCTCGTTCTTGAGGACTTGGAACGTGAACAAATTCGGGGAGGACCTCTCCAGCCAACGCCAGATGGTGGTGCGCTGCAACCGCGACCAGGTTTCGCTCTGGGGCTTTGAGATCGGCCAGGGCGGCACGGTCATCCGGGCCATCACCCCGATCTTCGAGGAGGGCAAACCGCTGGGCAGCGTCGAGGCGGCCATCAATATCTCCGATATCCTTGAAAAAATGCAAATTCCCCAGGACTACGGCGTTGCGCTCTTGCTCGACAACTCCTTTCGCGACAAATGGGAATCGAATTTCGAGATGCAGAACCTGGACCGCTGGATCCTGCTCAAAACCCTGGGAACCACCGACTACCACCTGGCCAAACGGATCATGGATACGGGCGCAAGCTTCGGCCGGGTCGGAGACATCTATTTCAACCTCTTTCCCCTGGAAGACTTCCAAGGCGATCAGATCGGCCAGTATCTGTTGACATACAACGCCGGGCTCATCCAAGCGGCCAATAAGGCCAAGACCAGCAACTTCGTCTGGCTCAACATCACCGGTTCGATTTTCATGTGGGCGTTTTTGGCCCTCAACGTAAACCGTATCAAACGTTTTTTCGACAGGCTGCGCAAAATCATCATCGCCTCGCAGCAAAACGACTTCTCCGAACGCTTTGAAAGCGACCATATCCATTGCTTGAGCGTGCTCCACTGCGCCAACGAGAAATGCCCGGTCCACGCCGACCCGAGCCTGATCTGCTATCTGGAGACCGGCTCCGAGGCGATCTCGCCCGAACTTCGCAATACCTGCATATTCCTCAAAAAATACGACACCTGTGACATTTGCCCGGTGTACAATATGCGTTGCGGCGACGAAATCATGGACATGAAAAACGTCATCAACACTATGCTGCGCACTTGGGGGGTGTTCTTAAACCGCGTCGGCTCCCTCTTAACCGAGGTCTTGCGCACCCACGACCAGACCTACCGCCTGCCCTCGCTGGACCAGGTCTCGGGCTATCTGGAGCATATGGCCAAACTCACGGCCTTCAGCCACGATCTCCAGGGGGTCAACAGCATCGAAGAGGTTTACAACCATCTGGGCCATGCCTTTGAAAATAACTTTCATTTGAAGCATTATTGGATCGTGGAACTGGTCCCGGACAAAAATCAGATGGAGATCGTCAAGGAGCAGCTGGCGTATGACGCCGTTTTCACGCCCGAGGTGATCGCCAACAGCGAACTGTGCCGCGCCCGCCGGACCGCCGAGGAAGTCATTTCCGAGCCCAACCCGGTCCTATGCCCTTATTTCAACTGCGATATGGACGCCTACGTCCGTTTTTGCCTGCCCATGGTCATGGGCGGCCGGGTCGGAGCCATCGTCTCCTTCGTCATCCCGAAGCAGGATTGGATATCCAACCGCGCCCACATGGTGATGCTGCGCAAATACCTGGACGAATCCGCCCCGGTGCTGAGCTCGCTGCGCCTGCTGCGCATCTCCCAGGAACAATCCTTGCGCGATCCGCTCACCGGATGCCACAACCGCAGATATCTCGACGAATACCTGCCGCAGTATGAGATGCTCAACAAACGGACCAAGCGCCATGTGGGCATGCTCATGTGCGATGTGGATTTTTTCAAGCAGGTCAACGACCAATACGGCCACGAAGCCGGTGACGCCGTGCTCAAGCAGGTGGCGGAAGCCATTCGGGAAGGCATCCGGGCCTCGGACATCTTCATCCGGTACGGAGGCGAGGAATTTCTGGTTCTGCTCAACGAAGTCACGCCCGGCGCTTCAACGGAAATCGCCGAAAAGATCCGCTTGTCAATCAACGCCCATTCCTTCAAACTCCCGGACGGCGCCTCCCTGCACAAGACCATCAGCATCGGGGTGGCCGAATTCCCGGACGACGGCGAGACCATGTACAAGGTGATCAAGTTCGCCGACGTGGCCCTCTACGCCGCCAAGGCGCAAGGGCGAAACAAAGTGATTCGTTTTACGTCTAGTATGTGGTTGGAAAAAGAATATTGATCTCGGATCAGGAGGTTCACATGGATCGGAGAACTTTTTTGGAATCGACCGTGGTCTTGGCGGCGGCGGCAGCCGTCCCAGGTCTTGCCCTGGCCAAGGACCAAACGGCCGTCCTGCCGCCGCCGAGCATGACCGGCGGCAAGCCGCTTTACGAAGCCCTGGCCCAACGCCGCACCGAGCGCGCCTTTGCGCCCGAAGCGCTCAGCGCCCAGACGCTCTCGAACGTATTGTGGGCGGCTTTCGGCATCAACCGGCCAAGCGATGGACGGCGCACCGCCCCTTCGGCCAAAAACTGGCAGGAAATCGACATCTACGCCGCCACGGCCGACGGGCTTTATCTCTATGAGCCCAAGGAACACCGCCTGCGCTTGATCCTGGACAAAGACATCCGTGCCTTGGCCGGAAAGCAGGACTTCGTGGCCACCGCCCCGCTGAACCTTATCTACGTGGTCGACACCTCCCGAAGCGACACCAGCGGCTCCGCGGACAGCACCCTGCTGTCCTGGGCGGACACCGGATTTATCGGCCAAAACGTTTATCTGGCCTGCGCCGCCGAAGGCCTAGCCACGGTGATCCGAGCCAACATCGACAAACCGGCCCTGGCCGCGGCCATGAAACTCACCGACAAACAGTTCATCACCCTGTCCCAAACCGTGGGCAAGCCCAAAGCCTAAATGCGGAACCGGGGAAGGAACCCTTTTTAAAACAGAGTTCCTCCCCCGGTTTCTCACTTCCCCACCTCCGCCATCGCCCGCATGAACGCCGACCAGACCGGGTCCGGCTCCCATATTTCGCGTATGTCCCACAGGCGAGATTCGGGATCGGCCTGCTGGCGCAACACCCGGTAGAGGTACATGAACACCGACACACGCCAGTTTTTGGCGCAATGGACGAAAACGGCGCGGCCGGAATTTTGCTCCATGATCCGGCAGAAGGCCTCGAAATCCTCTCGCTTCGGATTGTCCCAGGCCACGGGGAGGTGGATGTGCTCCATGCCCAGCCGCCGCACGATATCCGGCTCGTCCGGCAGATGTCCGCTCGATTTGTCCGTGGCCAGATTGATCACCAGGACGAAACCGGCGTCCCGGACCAGCACAAACTGATCGGCCGCGGGCTGGCCGGCGGTGGCGACGAGCGGCGATAGGCGTTTGTAGGCTTCGATCGCGGACAGAGCGGTTTCGCGGGGGTCCATGGGACGCTCCTTACTTTTTGGACGAATCCGATTTGGGACAGCCCAGCTCCAAAAAATCGACTTCGCGGGTCCGGTAGAGTTCCTCCGGCGTGTTCATGACCGCTCGGCCGGCGTAGCGTTCTATGTTGTCCCGCAACTTGCCGGCATCGGCATACGCGGCCAGGGCAGACGCGGGATTGCGCGCCAGGATGGCGGCCAGGATACGGGCATAGGCCACGTCGCCACCGTGGTAGCCGTCCAAAAATTCACAATCGCTGGAACCGAACTCCGCGACCTCGGTAAAATCATACGCCTCGGCTCCGTAAGCGGCGGCAATCTCCGGCAGGCGCGCGCGCAGTTCCCGAAAATGGGCGTAGTCATCGCCCCGGGCCAATACCGCCCGGTAGACCGGGGCGGCCAGGGGCGGCAAAAAGACGATCACCCGAATGCCTTGCTCCCGGCACAGGGCCAGGATGCCGCGCAATTCCTCCGCCCTCTGGGGGGCAAGCCCCGGACCGTGCAGGAAGTAGCCCGTGCCCATGTCCACGCCGGCCAAGGTGTCTAGGAATTTTTTGTCGAAAAAGTTGGGGTTCAGGCCAAAGGCGCTTTCGCCGTAGAGATGCGAGCCGTCGCCGCGAAAGCCGTTGCACCACACCGCCGCGCGCAGGCCGTAATTCTCAAACCCGTTGTGCGGATTCTTCTTGCCGCCGGAAAACAGGAGGCGCAAGTACTCCCGGGGCGGCATGCGCCGGTCGAACATGTAGCTGAAAGGCTTGGTGAGTTTGTCGAAATCCAGCGCCGTGCCCGTGCCAAGGTGATAGTCGTAGTTTGTGGGTTCGGGATAAAGCGGGTTGAACCACCAGAAATCCAGCCCCAGGATGAGCAGCTTGGGCTTGTGAAAAGCACTCATTTGCACGATGAAATCGTGTATTTCATTGAGGAAATTGCCCGCCCCTCCAGCGCTGACGAAGCTCGATGTGAAATCCTCCTTGCGAAAGAGCATGACCCGAGAGGACCCCAGGGCCACGACCTCGGGAGCTACTTCCCGTACCATGGCCAGTTTGTAGCCGAAGGCGTTCTGGTTGAAGGCCGCTCCGAACAGAGCCTGGGTCTCGCCTTGGCGCTTCACGATGTCCTTGTAAGCGGTCAGCTCACCGCCCCGGTACACGACTAAAATGTTGGCCGCGACGATCAGGCCCGGTATGGCCAAAAGCACCACGTAGCGGCGCAGGAACTTGGAAAAGTCGCGATTTCTGATCATGGCCTGCGAGTGGTTCCTTAGAATTGGAAGTAGAGAAATTCGCTGGTTTGCATCACGCACAAAAGCCCATAGGCGGTCATGGCCGCGAGCACCAGAGCGGTCATCCAATTGGGCTTGAATTTCTCGATAAAGACGTTGGAATTGCGGCCGAAAATCGTCCAGAGCAGGAAGATGGCCATTAGCACGATCGGATGCCAGTACACTTCGCCGTGTTCCCAGAAATAGCCGAATTGCCAGCCCGTCTCGCGAAGATGGCCAAGGTCGGAGAACCAGTAATTCGGCAAGGTGAAGGGCCGCTCAAGACCGGCCATGGCCCGCAGCATGCCAGCCGCTGTGGTGAAATCCCTGGCCCGGAAAAAGACCCAGGCCAGGTTGACGAAACCGAAGGTGAGAAACCAAGCCAGGGCGCGGGGCAGCTTGATGTGCAGCCGAATCCAGAGCCGGTGGACGACCATGGCCGCGCCGTGCAGCGCCCCCCAGGCCAGGAAAGTGTATCCCGCGCCGTGCCAGATGCCGCCGATGACGAAGGTCAAAAACAGGTTGGCCAGGGTTCGCGCTTCCCCCGAGCGGTTGCCGCCGAGTGGAATGTAAACGTAGTTGCGCAAAAAGCGACTGAGCGTGATGTGCCAGCGCCGCCAGAAATCCTGGATGTTGAGGGATTTATAAGGTGAATTAAAGTTCACCGGCATACGGATACCCAGGATTCTGGCGCAGCCCAGGGCCATGTCGGTGTAGCCGGAAAAATCGAAATACAGTTGCAGGCTGAAACTGAGGCTCGCCACCCAGGCCTCGACGAAACTCAAACGTTCGGGGTGGGCGAAACCGATGTTGGCGTACCCGGCGAACATGTCGGCCAGGGCGGTTTTCTTGAACAGCCCGATGAAGAACAGGGCCAGCCCCAGAGTCAAGTTGCTTTTTTGAAATATCTTGTTTTTGAGCCGGTCGAACTGGGGCATCATTTCGGCGTGATGTAGGATCGGCCCGGCCAGAAGATGCGGAAAAAAAGTTACGAAGAGCAGGTAGTTGAGGAAATCGTATTCCCTGGTCTGGCCGAGATAGGCATCGACCAGATAGGCGATCTGGGTGAAGGTGAAGAAGCTGATTCCCAGGGGTAAGACGATGGGCAACGCGGGCAGGTTGACACCAAGGGCGCCGCGAACGATTTCAATCAGGAAATTGGCGTACTTGAAATAGCCCAGGCAGGCGATGTTGCCGGCCAGGCCCAGGATCAGAACGGCTTTTTGGGACGCTCCCTTGGCCCGGCCGAACGACTTGGCCAGGACCGCGCCGACGGCGTAGTTGAACAGAATCGAGCAGACCAACAGGGGCACGTAGGCCGGATTCCACCAGCCGTAGAAGACCAACGAGGCGATCACGAGCGCGGCCTTGGCGGCCAGGGTCAACCGCGCACGGCTTAAGCTGAAATAGATCAGCGCGACCAGCGGAAAAAAGACGAGGATGTAGGTGTAGGAATTAAACAGCATGGCGCTCGCCGCATAAAAAGGGCCCCACTCGATAGCCCCGGCCGCGCGGTCTTGTCAAATACGCCGGGTGCGGCCACAATAACGCAAATGTTGGCAAGGCAGGTCCCATTGCTCGTTTCGGTCGTGATTCCGGTCTATAACCGCCCCACTCTCGCGGCGCGTGCCGTGGCCTCGGTTTTGGGCCAAACCCGGGGCGAACTGGAATGCATTGCGGTCGACGACGGATCGACCGACGAAACCCATGCCGCACTCGCAAGTATCGTCGATAGCCGGTTCACGGTCCTGCGCCAGCCGGGCCAAGGGGTGTCTTCGGCGCGCAACGCCGGCATCGCTGCGGCCTCGGGCGAGCTCATCGCCCTGCTCGACAGCGACGATTATTTTACGCCTGACAAACTCGCGGTCCAGGTCCCCTTTTTGCTGGAGAACGGACTGGACATCTGCCAGACCAAAGAAATCTGGATGCGCGGCGGCCGCCGGGTCAACCCGGGCCTGCGACACGCCAAACCCTCGGGGCGCATCTTCGAGCACGCCCTGGAACTCTGCTGCGTTTCACCGTCGTGCGTGCTCTTCACCAGGCGTTTTTGGCGCGCCTGCGGCCCCTTCGACACGGCGCTGCCCGCCTGCGAAGATTACGACCTGTGGCTGCGGGCCGCGCTCACTTTCGAGATCGGGCTTGTGCCCCGAGCGCTCACGGTCAAGGAAGGCGGCCGGGCCGACCAACTTTCGCGCAAAATCATCGGACTGGACCTGTACCGCATCCAGGCCCTGGTCAAACTGCTGCGCACGGCGACGCTTGGCGAGCGCGAGCGGCAATTGGCCGAGGGAGCCCTGGCGCGCAAAGTCCGGATCTACCAACGGGGCTGCCTGCTTAACGGCAACCCCGAAGAGGCGCAGCGCATAGCGAATATGGTCGGGGGACGGGGAGAGAGCGGAGAGGATTGAGAGAATCGGGTGCGCAAGCCCTTGTCTGTAAACAAGGGACCGGGGCGGCAGCCCTTGCCCGTTCAAAAGCGGAGGCCGGGGGCGGCAGCCCCCTGGGGAAAAAACAATGGTTCTGGTTTTCGTTCAGACAAAATACGTACCAGGACCGGGGTGACGCCTGCATCAACCGGCAACTCCCCCTTCTCCCTCCTCTCGTATCTCTTTCTTCACAATCGCATCTTTTTTAATCTTATCGAGCATTTGAGACATCACCGCGAGAACGTTTTCGCGGAAGTCCCCGGCCACGACGATGAACAAAAGGTCGTCGCCGGGCCGGTAGCTGCCGCTTTCGGCCTTGGCCAGGACTTTGAATATGCCGGGTTTTGCCGTATATTCCTCGCAAATGGCCTGGATTTTGCTTTGATCGACGCGCGCCTCGATGCCGGCGACCCGCGCGCCCGAGGCTCGGGAGGTGGCCCGGACCACGCCGTTGTGGACCAGGACCATGCCAACTTTTTCGGTAAAACCGGGCTGCGCTTTCAAGGCGGCGATTTGCCGGGATATGTCCATGCGGCCTCCGCAAATAAAGGTATTGACCAGGGAGCCGTCGCGGCGTCAAAGAACTGTGACAACTCGGCCTTGGCCGATCATATGGTAACTTACGCATGAACAAACTGTCCACGGTCCTGGAGAAGCTCCCTCCGATCCGCGAAGCCCGCATGGTGAGTGCCGGCTATGGTATCTGGATGGTCTATTCCGGGCCGCTTTCACCCTCGATCACCCAGACCATGAATGAATACGGGGCCATCTTGGTGGCCGAGGAACCGGGCCAAGCGGTATGGTTCTGCCACGGCGAGGATCTTTTCCGGGGATTGGCCAGGCTGCAATCCTTTGCCACGGTCAACCCCATGCCGGTGCTCATCGAGGTTATGCCGGTCTCGCTTTTGGTCAGCTACAAACTCGAATTGTCGATTTCGGTGCCGGCCGAACTCACCCTCCAGACCGCCCTGCCCCCGGAAACCCTGGAGATATGGGTCCACCCCAAATTCCACAAAGCAGTCACCGATATTCCCGGCCTGGAGATGAAAAAAGCCAACCAGGTCTCTGGGTTGGCGCGCGCCGATTGGGAACAGTTCGTCTCCAATCCGGCGATGAACTACCCCCCCGTGATGTCGTGGCTGTTCATCTTCAAGCCGCTCGGCGATCCCTTGGACAAGGCCAGCTTCGAGGGTTGGCGCAACATCATGGCCGAGGTCCAGACCATTTTTACCAAGCTTGGAATCAAGCACCTCGTCCAGGACGGCTTTGTCCTGTTCCCCTTGGACAACCTGCGCCAGCTCAAGAGCTGGTGCATGGAAGTCCAACTGATGCTGGATCGGCTTAAGGAAACCGAGGGAGGCAAGCTTTACTGGCCGTGCGTCATGGCCGTGGTGGTCAACAAGGGACAAAATCTCAAGGAGTTGCCGCGCAAGGTCAACCTGGACTGGAACCAGCTCGCCCCGGATTTCACCTACACGCCGTTTCGCACCGCCTTTTTGCTGGGCGAGGAATTCAAGATCAACACCATGGCCTATTCCTCCCAGGGCGGGAACATAGACGACTGGTGCTATGTCTCGTTGTCCGAGGTCCAGACCTCGGAAAGCCATGGGGCGATCGACCTCGATCTGCCGCAAAACATGCTCACCGGCACGGCGGCGCCGTGTTTTTATTGCGGCCTGCGCAACCACGGCCCGGCCGAGTGCCCAAGCAAACGCCTGCCGGACATCGACCCCGGGATATGGGACAGAATCGGCGCCCTCGGCTTGCCGGCCATGAACGAAAAATTCTCGGCGATCAACGACATGATGGCCGCCGACCCGCTTGACGCCTTGAACAAATTACTTCCCGGCAACAATGAGGAATCAATGCTGGTCCGGGGCGTCTTCGAAATCGGAGGGGCCGGCCAATTGCGCTTTTTGTCCCGGGTGTGGCTGGCTCTGGGGAAAGTCATGCCGCAGGGGCTGCTTGAAACCAGGCCGAGGGAGCAGGGCTTTCATTGGGCGGCCTTCGACGCCCTGCGCTCGGGCGAGCGGGCCAAGGCCCTGCAGGTCATCGCCGAGGCCTCCTACAATAACGAGCGCACCATCTATTCGCGCGGCCTGCAGGGATTTGCGGCCGTGGAGGATCATGATTGGACCAACGCGGTCTATTATTGGCAAGAAGCCTACCGCATGTCCGACACCTCGCTGCGGCGAAGTTATCATCTGTATCTCCAGGGCCGGGTCCACGAGGTCCAAAACGAATTCCAAAAGGCCATCCCGCTTTACAAGCAGGCCCAGGCCGAGGCGCCCTATTGGCAGGACCCGACCTATCGCCTGGGCGTGTGCATGGTCAAACTGGGCTTCTCCGACCAGGGCATGATTGTCTTCACCGACTTGATGAAAAACGATTTCAACGTCTTCAACCGCATCCTGTTCGACCCGGAACTGGAACGCGGCCGGCTGCACATGCTCGCGGCGCTCTGGGTACCGTTTACCGAATTCCAGAAGGTGGTCGCGGCCAAGTCCAGCGAACTGGGTGAACTCGACACCTCGATCAAGAGCTGGTTTACCGAGGACAATCCTTTTTTGCGCGTGGCCGATCAAAACATCGAGGAACTCAAACGGCTTTCCAGAATCACCAACTACGTGGCCTTCAAGAAATTCATCCAGGTCTACCGGAACTTGGAAAGCGAACTGCAGCGCACCGTGGACAAGGAAATGCGCATCATGCAGGCCAAGATCAAGCAGCTCTTCGAGATATTGCGCTCGATCCAAACGGAAGCCGCCTGGTTTCCCTTTCCCAGTCTTTTGGTCGAATTCAACCGTGACTTCAACTTTTGCGCGAGCAAGCTCAACTGGATGAAGACCTCTCCCCTGAACGTGGCGGAAAATTTCAAGAAAAGCAGCGGGTACGTGGCCGAGGTTGAGGCCCAGATCAAAATTCTCAGGGGCAGGCTGGTGACGCTACGCATCGTGCGCGACTCGACCTTGTTCATCTTGATGCTCGGGCGCAACTTCATCTGGCTGGAACTCGTGGGGTTGGCCCTGGCGCTGCTCTTTGTGCCGATCTTCGTTTACGTGGCCCAAAGGACAAACCAGTACTGGATCGCCGAATTGGTGTCGCACCAGCGCTGGCAGGTGCAGAAAGGCCTGATGATCATTCTCTCCATCATCGCCATGGGCGGAGCGGCCATTAAAACCTCCGTACTGTTCGACCGCAACAAAAACGCCTTCTTCGCCAAGGAGGAAGCCCGCCGGGCAGCCAAGCAAAAAAGCGCCGCAGCGGGAAAGAGGCCCGGCAAAAAAGCCCCGGCCAAGCAGCCAACCAAGGCCCTGCCCCCGGGCAAGCCCGCGCCCGCGGGCAAGGCGCAGGCCAAACCGGCCCTACCGCCGGGAAAAGGAAAAAAATAAGCCTCCCCGGCCATGGCCGGGGAGGCTTACTGAAGCCTCAAAAGTCTCGGTCGCCGCCTCTTTTTCCCTTACAACCGGTCAAGCGGAACGTGGCCAAGCAGGCGTTCCAGCTCCTCGTCGAGTTCGGAGAGAAACCGTTCCAAACCGTATTGCGATCCGCAGGCCCCGCAGATCAGGCGCGCCGACCGTCAGGCCCGGCGCAGCTCAAGCTTGGCCCCGCAATTCGGACAGGCGAGCTCCTTGGCCAGCTTCGGCGGGGCGTTGCTCCGTGTGAACACGGCCTAGCCTTGGCGACTTTCGTGCCAGCGCCAGGCGGTTTCCACGATGGCCGCGAGATTGTCGTATTTGGGCTTCCAGCCGAGCGTCTGAACGGCCTTGCGGGCGTTGGCGTAGAGCGCGTGCGGATCGCCCGCCCGGCGCGGCCCCTCGACGGCCGGGACCTTTTTCCCGGACACGCGCTCGACCATGCCGATCACCTCGCGCACGGTAAAGCCGTTGCCCGTACCCAGGTTGCAGACCACGCTTTTGCCCGTATTCTTCAGGTAGTGCAGTGCGTCGACGTGGGCGGCGGCCAGATCGGTCACATGGATGTAGTCGCGTACGCAGGTGCCGTCCTTGGTGTCATAGTCGGTCCCGAAGATCTCGACCCTTGGGCGGCGTCCCTGGGCGGCGTAAATCACCAGGGGAATGAGGTGGGTTTCGGGATCGTGATCCTCGCCGATCTCCCCGTCCGGGTCGGCTCCGGCGGCGTTGAAGTAGCGCAGCGCGGCGTGCTTGACCCCGTAGGCCGCGTCGAAGTCGCGCAGGATCTGCTCGATCATGAGCTTGCTGTGGCCGTAGGGATTGATTGGGCGCTGGGGATGCTCCTCGGTCAGGGGCAAGGCGTCAGGAGTGCCGTAGGTGGCGCAGGTGCTGGAAAAAACGATCCGGGAACAATCGTGGCGACGCATGGCCGCAAGCAGGGACAGGGTTCCGGAGACGTTGTTGTGGTAATATTTCTGGGGATCGGCCACGGATTCGCCGACATAGGCGAAGGCGGCGAAATGCAAAACCGCCTCGGGCTTATAGGTGGTGAAAACGCGGTCCAAGGCTTCCCCGTCCAGGATGTCGGCGGTCACCAGCGGCCCCCATTTGACCGCCCACTCATGGCCGTAGATCATGTTGTCGTAGGTCACCGGAGTATATCCGGCCAGGCGCAGGGCCTTGCAGGCGTGGCTGCCGATATATCCGGCTCCGCCGGTGACCAGGATGACTCCGCTCATGGCTGTCTCCTTGGGCTTGCGGACCGCTTTAGCGGCCCAGGACGTAGGCGAAGATGAGCGGGGCCACGATCGAGGCGTCGGAATTGATCATGAACCGGGGCGTCTGGCTATCGAGCTTGCCCCAGGTGATCTTCTCGTTGGGCACGGCCCCGGAATAGGAGCCGTAAGAGGTCGTGGAATCGCTGATCTGGGCGAAGTAAGCCCAAAACGGAGTGTCCTCGAGTTCCAGGTCCTGAATGAGCATGGGCACCACGCAGATCGGGAAATCGCCGGCGATGCCGCCGCCGATCTGGAAAAATCCGATCGGGGTCTTTTGCTTGGCCATCTCAACATACCAGGCGGCCAGGTGCTCCATCTGCTCGGTGCCGTACTTGAGCGCCCCGTGGCTCTTCACGTTGCCGCGGATGACTTCGGAGACAAAGATGTTGCCCAGCGTGCAATCCTCCCAGCCCGGGGTGTAGATGGTCAAGCCCATCTCCTTGGCGGCCAGGACCCAGGAATGCTCGGCCGGGATCTGGTAATGGTCCTTGACGCCGGGCAGGTCCAGCAGTTCGTAGGCGAATTCATAAGGGAATTTGGGCGTGCCCTCGGCCAGGGCCTTCTTCCACAATTCCACGATCTGGCGCTGGACCTGGCGCAGGACACCTTCGGGAATGCAGGTGTCGGTGACCCGGTTGAACCCCTGGTCGTAAAGTTCCTTTTCGGCCTCGGGCGAGAGGTCGCGGTAGTTGGGCACCATATTGTATTCGTCGTGGTTGAAGAGGTTGAATAGATCCTCTTCGAGATTGGCGGCGGTGCAGCAGATGGCGTGGACCTTGCCGGCGCGTATCATCTCGGCCAGGGAGATGCCCAGTTCGGCGGTGCTCATGGCCCCGGCCATGGTCAGAAACATTTTGCCGCCGCCAGCCAGCAGGTCCTTCCAGGCCTTGGCCGCGTCCAAGGTTTCCCGGGCGTTGAAATGGCGAAATTGGCTTTCCATGAAAGCGGAAATGGCGCTCATCGTGACTCCTTGCTGCTTACGAAAAAAATTTATCCCGCCGTGGCGGGGCTTCCCGTGTAAGTGATTTGCCTGGATTTGTGAAGTGCGCGCAAAAGCAAAAAATCTTTGGGCCAGGCTTGACCGGCTTGGTCATGATGCGTTTTCCTCGCTACCCGGCGCCGGCAGCCGCAGGAACACCTCGGTGCCGTTTTCCGGATCGGAGGTAAATCCGATTTGCCCACCCAGATTGGTGGCAATGAGCTTGGCGCTATATGTGCCAAGCCCGGTACCGCTCTCTTTGCCGCTGCTGGCGTATTTGTCGAAAAACCGGCCGCGCATGTCCTCCTGGACCAGCCCTTGGTTGTGGATGGCGACCAGCGCCGGATGGCCGGGGACGAGCCGTACGCGGACCTCGCCCCCTTTGGGCGAGGCTTCCAAAGCATTTTTGATCAGGTTTGCGAACAGCGAAAAAAAGAGCAATTCCTCGCCGAGCAGATAAAACGGCGTGTCCGGCGAGGCCGGCGCGTCGGGCGGGTTTGGGACTTCGTGCACGATGCGCACCTGAACGCGCCTGGACAAGGCCAAATCCTCCAGGTCGGCGAGCACCGAAGCGAGCACCGCCGTGACGTTCACCGGCACGGCCCGGAGCTTGTAAGTCCCGGTTTCCATCTTGTAGAGGTCGAGCGAGGAATTGATCATGGTCAGCATCTTCACGCCCGCATCGTGGATGGTGTGTAACAGTTCCTTGTGATCCTCGGAGAGGCCCGGATCGTTCAGCATCGCCTCGGGCAGACCGATGACCGCAGCCAGCGGCGACTTCAAGTCGTGCCGGGTCATGCGTTCCACGTCTTCCCTGAGCCTGGCAAGCTTTTGCTGCTCGGAGACGTCCACGAAGCATTCGATGATGCACGGTCGCCCTTTGATGGTCGCGGGGATGGCGGTTTTGAGAATCGGGATCGAACGGCCGCCGGAGGTTCTGATCGTGTGTTCGTCGGTCGACTCGGCCAGGCCCCGGTTCACTATCGGGCAATTGCCCTTCTCCGCGGCGGAAAAACTCTCGAAGCAGGTCCGGCCTACGATATCCGCATGCGCCAGCCCGATCATTTTCTCTCCGGCCGGGTTGATGTCCATGATTGTAAACGTTGCGGCGTCGACCACGGCTACCCCGGCCTGGACCGAATCCAGGACGACCCGCAGCCGCTCGAAAGCTTCCTGGAGTTCGGCGGTGCGTTTCTCGATACGGTCTTCGAGCCCCAACCGGATGGTGTCGATGGTGCGGTAGAGCTCGAAACTTTCCAGGGCCTGGGCGCAGGCGTTGGCGACCACGGTGAAAAGCGCCAGGGTGATGTCCGTGATGGTCCGCTTGGGCTGGGCCAAAAGGGCCACGATCATGCCCCGCGTCCGAGACAGGGTGCTCAGGGGATGGAGCAGGATCTGACTCGACCCGTCGCGGGCGGTGGCGAACGATGTCCGGTTAAGCCCGAGCGCGAAGGCGAAGGTCTGATCCTTGATGAGCTCCGCGATTTCCGCCTCGGGATCAAAACCGGAGCCGGCTCCGTCCGAAAAGGCCAGGGTGAAGTCATTGGTTGTTTCATCCACCAGGTACACGGCCACCGCGGCGAGCTTGATCATCTCCCGGACGCGGGCAGCCATTTCGGCCAGGATCGGGATGTGGCTCGGGTACTTGGTATAGCTGGTTGCGAAATGCCCGAGGCTGGCCGCCGCGCGCAGGGCCTGCAGGGCGGTCTCCTTTTCGACCTCGAGGGTTTTTATCTGGGCTTGGAACAAAGCCAGTTGTTTTTCGCTGTCCATGTTCAATCCAAAAACGAGGACGTGATGTCGCGAATCTGGCGTTTGGCCTGGGACAGGGCCACGGCCAGAGCGCCGAGAGGCAGTCCCAGGCTGTCCCAGGCGACAGGGGAAAGCGGCGGGACATGGGGCGAACCGTTGAATCCCACGCCGGAGGCGACGGCCATCAAGTCGGCCAGATGCACCACGGCCGCTTCCGGGAGATCGGCTGCCGCCTCAGGGTGGTGATGGGCGCCCACGATTTCGCACAACACCGGAGGAAGCCGCCATTTTTGCATCATGGCCTGCCCGAGCTCGGCATGATCGTAGCCGAGCATGCGTCTTTCCGCGGCGTACAGCGGGATGCGCTCGGCCCGGACCGTTTTCATGATCCTGGCCATATGCCTGGGGATTTTTTTGAGCATGACCAACAGGCCCAGATCGTGAATCAGTCCGGCCACGAACAACCGGTCCATGGAGAGTTTCTCGGTTTGGAAAGCCAGGATGCGCGCGAACACGGCGCAACCGATGGCGTGTTCCCAAACTTGGCGCACGCTCAAAAGCCCAGGCGGGATGTCCTTGAATTTGTCGATGACCGTCAGTCCCAGCGCCAGTTGGATCAGTTCCCGCGCGCCGACCATCATCACCCCCCTGGCCAGGGAGTCGACGCGGCTGGCGAAACCGTAGAGGGGACTGTTGGCCAGCTTGAGCAACCGCGCGGTCAGTCCCGGGTCGCGGCCGATGATGTCGGCGATGTGGGCGTCGGAACTGCCGGGATTATCGAGGGCGCTTTGCAATTCAAAATAGACCTCGGGAAAGCTCCCCATGGCCTCGTCGCCCGCGATCAGCGCTGTCGGCGTGGGCGGCGCCGGGGGGATATCCTCCTCGCCCGCCTCGCCTGTATCGGCGAGAACGGTTATTGCCGGGCCGGCCGAGCCGTTTCCTCCGGCCTCCAGGGCCAACTCGATGATCCTCAGCCGGAGCAGTTCGGAGACGGCCGGGTGGTCCGTGTTGCACCCGGCAAACAGAACCGCGGCCTGGGCCGCGGCGACTTTCAGGGCGCCGGGGGCTATGGCGTCAAAGGTCGCTTCGCGCGCCTCGTCCCTGGATGTGTCAAAGACTTCGGCCTCGGTCACGCCCCAGATGTTGCATACGCGCAGATGCCCTTCGGTCAACGCCGCGCCCCTCGGCACAAGCAGCCGCCCGTTTTTCCCGATCACGTCGCGGGCGATGGTCATCCCGGGCTTGAGATCGACGATATTGAGCAGGCCCATGCGCGTTCCCTATTCCGGCTCCCGGGAAATCCGGGCGCCCGGTGCGTAACCGGATGAAGGATTGATGCCGTCGCGTAGTCGTTGCATATGCACGAGCCGCGCGGGCAGGTCAATCCGGGCGGCGCGCAATGAGCTGCGGCATCCCGGCGGTCCGCCTCGGAACGTGGAGATATTCCTATAATTTTCAGTTATTCCCGCGTAATCCATACATTTCATGGTGTCATACAGTGACATCCTCTTGTATCACCGCGCGAGAGAGGATACAAACCAGCCCTGAACGATTCCCTCACAACGGAAAGACATATGGATCTGACGGCCACGATTCTGCTTGCCGACGATTTCCAGGTCGTACGCAAAACCCTCAAGCACCATTTGCGCTCAATGGGTTTCGTCAATTTCGAGGAAGCCGTCGACGGCGCCATGGCTCTGGAAATCATGGAACAAAGAAAAGTCGACCTGGTCTTGCTCGACTGGAACATGCCGGTCAAAAGCGGGTTCGATTTCCTGAAGGAAATCCGGAGCAACGAGAAATTCGACAAGATCCCCATCATCATGCTCACGGCCGAAGGCACCGAGGAGGCGGTCACCCAGGCGATGCTGGCCGGAGCATCCAATTACATCGTCAAACCTTTCAATTTTGACACGCTGGCCAAAAAAATCACCCAGGTGATGAACAAAAAACGCTAACCCGGCGGCCCTGCTCAAAAAAGCGAAGGCTTGCGGGAGGGTCCGGTGGAATCGGCTCTCTTCGCCGCGAAGCCGACTTTTAACACCTTCTTTACACTTTTTGTCATTTTCTTTATAATATTTTCACACCGACTTTTTCTGAGGCACGGATTGTCCAGCTGAGAGCGTCCCCTCGGTCCCGGCGCGCCATGCCCGGGAGGCTTCACGCAATCCTGCTCTCCAAGACGGCTCCATCTCAAACGACGCCCAGCCTCGTTCGATTGAGGCCGTAGTCCGAAGTCGTTTATCGCTTCGGACTTGGCGGGACGTCAGTCCTGAAGCGCCGGGGCATCCTTCCACGGGATGCCCTTATTTTTATTGAGGAGTGCATCATGACGTCAAACAACAAGGTCCACGCGCCCAATAGCCCCAATGCCCCTGGTTTACTGGGCCGGATCTACCGGCGTCTTATCGGCGCGCCGCGCGATCTCGGGGACCAGTCAATATTCCATAAAATGGCGCTGATCCCATTTTTGGCTTGGATCGGCCTGGGGGCCGACGGCCTGTCCTCCTCGGCGTACGGTCCCGAAGAGGCCTTCAGGGCGCTCCAAGGCCATTACTACCTGGCCATCCTTTTGGCCCCGGCCATGGCGCTGACGGTTTTCATCATCTCCTACGCCTACTCGCGGATCATCGAACATTTCCCCCAGGGCGGCGGCGGATATATCGTGGCCACCCACATGCTGGGGAAAAAAGCCGGGGTCATTTCCGGCTGCGCGCTGCTTGTGGATTATATCCTGACCATCACCGTTTCCATCGTTTCCTGCACGGACGCCCTGTTCAGCTTTCTGCCCTTGGAATACCAGGCGCTGAAAGTCGAATGCTCACTCGTGCTCATCATCGTTCTCATCGTGTTGAACCTGCGCGGGATCAAGGAATCCATCGCCATTCTGGCGCCGATCTTCATGCTCTTCATCGCCACCCACGCCCTGCTCCTGGGATTCGGCATCTTCACCCACACCGCAGCCATTCCCCAATTCGCCCAGGAGTTTCACGGCAACTGGACCATGGACCTGCCCAAGATCGGGGGCCTCGGCATCTTCCTCCTGCTCATCCACTCGTACTCCCTGGGAGGTGGTACCTACACCGGCATCGAGGCCGTTTCCAACGGCTTGCAGATCATGCGCGAACCACGGGTGCAAACCGGCAAGCGGACCATGGTGTACATGGCCACCTCCCTGGCTTTGACCGCCGGCGGACTGTTTATCTGCTACGAACTCTGGAAGACGATCCCCACCGAGGGCAAGACGCTCAATACAGTCTTGGCCGAAATGGTCTTCGGCCACTGGCCCATGGGTTCCTATATCGCGCTGGTCACCATTCTCTCGGAAGGCGCGCTGCTTTTGGTCGCGGCCCAGACCGGTTTTCTGGACGGCCCCCGGGTCATGGCCAACATGGCCGTGGATTATTGGCTGCCCACCCGCTTCGCCTCGCTCTCCGACCGCCTGACCAGCCAGAACGGCGTCGTGCTTATGGGCGTCTCCGCCATATTACTGCTGTTTTATACCCACGGTTCCATCAGCGCCCTCATCGTCATGTATTCCATCAACGTCTTTCTCACCTTCTCCCTCTCCGAATTCGGCATGTCCCGCTTCTTCATCAGACACCGCAAAGAGGAAAAGAAGTGGTTGCAGCATTTGAGCGTCCATGCCACCGGATTTATCCTGTGCTCCACCATCCTGGTCATCACCCTGATCGAGAAATTCACCGAGGGCGGCTGGATCACCTTGCTCATCACCGGCCTGGCCGTGATTTTATGCTACGTGATCAAGGGCCATTACAACAAGGTGAAAGACCAGCTGGATAATTTCAACAACACGTTGATGCAGCTTAACCTGCCCGAACCGGCCAACGACGTGGCCTTGGAGCCCGGCGCGCGCACGGCGGTGCAATTGGTCACCGGTTTCAACGGCTTCGGGATTCACACTTTGCTGTCGATCATCAGGAATTTTCCCGGCCATTACAAGAACGTTATCTTCGTTTCCGTGGCCGTGGTGGATTCCAGCTCCTTCAAGGGCGCCAAAGCAATCAACGCCTTGAAGGATTCGGTCAAGTCGAACCTGGAAAAGTACGTGGAATTGGCCCACAAATTGGGTCTGGCCGCGGACTTCCGCATGGCCGTCGGCACCGAGGTGGTGACCAGCGCGGTGGACCTGTGCGCCTCGGTCACGAAGGAATATTCGCAATCCATGGTCTTTTCCGGCCAGCTGACTTTCTGCCTGGACAAACTCTACCACCGCTTCCTGCACAACCAGACCGCTTACGCCATCCAGCGCCGCCTACAGCAACGCGGCGTGACCACCGTGATCCTGCCCATCCAAGTGGAAATGTAATCGTCCGTCGCCTTTTGGGCGGTTACCGCCCGGCCTCGCTCTCTCCGGCCGGGATCACGGAGACACTCGACGCGGCCGCGTCAGGCAAGGATTCCCAACCGCCGCCCAGGGCCTTGTACAGGGCGATGAGATCGGTGGCGACATTGCGCTCGCTCTGCGCCAGGGCGTCCTCGTTCACGTACAAGGCGCGCTGGGCCGTCAGCACGCTTAAGAAATCCGTCTGGCCCGCGGAATAAAGCGTAATTGAAAGATCCACGGCCTTTTGACCGGCCGCGACGGCTCCGGTCAGCGCCCGGCGGGTCTGTTGCTCCTTATCCAGGGCGACCAGCGCGTTCTCGACATCCTGGAAGGCCGTCAGCACGGTCTTGCGGTAGGTGATATAGGCCTGGTCCTTGAGGGCTTCCTGTAAGCGCAGGTTGGAGACGGTCGCGCCCCCCTGGAAGATGGGCCAACTCACCGCCGGCCCGACCGAAAAAGAGCGGCTGGCGGCGGTCCACCACATATTCAACAGGTTGTTGCTCCAATTGATGCCGCCAGTCAGGGAGAAACTCGGAAAAAAGCTGGCCATGGCGACGCCGATCTGGGCCGTGGCGGCGTGCAATTGCGCTTCCGCCTGCCGGATGTCCGCACGGCGGCGCAAAAGATCCGAGGGCAGGCCCACGGGGATTTGCAATGGCGCTCGTGGTTGGGGTGAAGGCCCGGACAGGCGCTCCACTAACTCCGCCGGTGGCCGGCCGAGCAGCACGGAAAGCGCATAGATGGTCTGCCGCGCGCTGGTCTCCAGGGCCGGGATCTGTGACTGCGTGGTGAAGACCGCAGCCTCGGCGTTGGCCACATCGAGGGCGCTGTCAAAGCCCGCGTTTTTCAGCCGGCGGGTGATGTCGGCGGTGAAGCGCTGGGCCTTGAGATTGTCTTGGGCCACTTCGATCTGCCGCTGAGCGCCGCGAAGCTGGATGTAGTCAAGCGCCACCTCGGCGATGGTGCTGACCTGCACGTCCCGAATGTTTTCGACGGCGGCCTGGACACCGGCCCCGGCCGCCTCGACCTGGCGGCGCTGGCCGCCGAACAGGTCCAGCTCCCAGACGGCGTCCAGTCCGGACTGGAACAAATCCTGAACCGGGTTGAGGTTCGCGGTCTGTTTCGACGCCTGCGAGCTCGACGACTGGCTTAGGCTGGTGGCGGTCGACAACTGTTGGCGCTGGTAGCTGCCGGTGGCCGTGATGCTCGGGAAGAGGCCGCCGATGGCCACGCCGCGCGTGGCGCGGGCTTGGCGCAGCTGCGCCTCGGCGGTTTTCAGGTCGAGGTTGGCCGACAGGGCCTCCTCCACGAGCGAGACCAGGACCGGATCGTCGAAGAGCCGCCACCACTGGGACAGCTCCGCCGGTTGGGACGGCGGCGCGCCGGTCTCACCGGCCCAGGTCGGCGGCGCCTCCGACGCGGGTTTCTTGAAGTCGGGACCGACCGCGCAACCGGTTGCGAACAGGACGGCCAGCAGCGAGGCCCAGCAGGCCGCCGCCCTTGCCGCTAATGAAGGCGTTTTTGCGGATATGCTCATCTTTGCCGTCCTACTCGTAGCGCAGCGCTTCGATGGGGTCGAGGCGCGAGGCCTTCAAGGCCGGATAAAATCCGAAAATCACGCCCACTGTGGCCGAAACGACCACCGAGGCCACGATCGCCTCGATGGACGAGGCGGTCGGCCAGTGCAGCACCTTGGACACGACGTACGAACTGGCGCGCCCGATGACGATGCCCATGATGCCGCCGGCCAGGCACAAAACCACGGCCTCGGTCAAAAACTGTCGCAGGATGTCTCCTTGTTCCGCTCCCACGGCCATGCGCAATCCGATCTCGCGGGTGCGCTCCGTGACCGAGACCAGCATGATGTTCATGATCCCAACCCCGCCGACGGCCAGCGAGATCATGGCCACGTACAACAGAAGCCTGGTGATCAGCTCCGTGGTGGAGCTCATGGCCTTGGTGATCTCGGTCATGTCCCGGACGTTGAAGTCGTTGGCGGCCGTGGGCTTGAGGTGATGGCGCTCGCGCAGCAGGGCGGTGACCTGGGCGATGGCGTCCGGTATCTCTTCGCTTGAGACCGCGGCGGTCAGGATCTGGTCCACGTTGGTGAAGCGGATCGGCTGGGGTGAGTCGGCCACCTCGGTGCTGGAGGGCACCGCGTAGAGATTTTGTTGTAAATTCGGATAGGTATTGTTCAGGCTGTTGACTTCGTTGGCGTTCGCCTGGTCAACGGAGCTTTGATTGCCGCCGCCCAGCGAGGAGGCGACCACGCGGTATTTGATTGTGGTCCAGGGCGCCAGCAGAATGTCGTCCTGGTCCAGGCCCGTCAGGTTGGCCCCCTTTTTCTGGAGCACCCCCACAACCTTGAAGGCCACGTTACGGATGCGGACCTCCTGGCCGAGGGGGGAAAGCCCGCCGAACACCTCCTTGACGATCGTCTGGCCGACCAGACACACCTTGGCCGCGTTGCGCACGTCGTGTTCGGTGAACGCCGTGCCCTGATCGAGTTCTTCCCATTGGCGGACCTTGAGGAAGTCCGGAGTGGTGCCGTAGATATAGGTCGGCACCCAGTTGCGGTTGCCGTACACCACTTGGGCGCGGGCCCTCACGATGGGGGCCGCGCTCTGTACCCCGGGGCATTCCTTGAGCACTGCCTCGGCGTCCTGGGGGGTCAGGGTCAGGATGCTGCCGGCGCCCATGTTGATCCCGAAGGTGCTGATCGCGCCGGGCAGGACCACCAGGGTGTTGGCCCCGATGCTGGTCATGGTTTTCTTGATGGCCTGGGAGGTGCCGTTGCCGATCTCCATCATGGTGATGACCGAAGCCACGCCGATGATGATTCCGAGCGTGGTGAGCACCGTGCGCATGATGTTGCGGCGCAGGGCGCGAAAGGCCGTCCGCAACGTGCCGTACAGCCTCATGACGCGGCCCCGCTCGGCTCAGGCGAGACGGGGTTCGCCTCGATCAGACCGTCCTTGATGGTGATGATCCGGCCCGCCACGCGGGCCACATCCGGATCGTGGGTCACGATGACGATGGTTATGCCCTCGTCCTGGTTGAGCCGTGTAAACATCTGGAGCAGCTCCCGGCTGGTGCGCGAATCGAGGTTGCCGGTCGGCTCGTCGGCCAGAAGCAGCCGGGGGCGGTTGACCAACGACCGGGCAATGGCCACCCGCTGCTGCTGGCCGCCGGATAACTGGGAGGGCTGGTGGTCCAGGCGGTCCGCGAGCCCGACCTTGGCCAGCTGCTCCGCGGCCCGCCGTTTTTTCTCGTGCTCCGTGAGCGGCTCCCGGCTGTATTCCAGCGGAATCATGACGTTGTCCAGGGCCGAGGTGCGCGCCAGCAGATTGAAGCTCTGAAAGACGAAGCCGATGGTCCGGTTGCGCAGCCTGGCCCGCTCCTTGGCGTCGAACCCGGAGATCTCGCGGCCGTCAAACCGGTATTCTCCCTTGCTGGGGCGGTCCAGACAACCCAGGATGTTCATCAGCGTGCTCTTGCCTGAACCGCTGGTTCCCATCAGGGACACGAACTCCCCGGTGGCGATGCGCAATGACACACCCTTGAGCACCGGCACATCGATCACGCCGAGCCGGTAGATTTTGTGGATGTCGCTGAGTTCGATGAGATCCATGCCCGCTTCCGGCCTGCCTTAGCGTCCCATTCCCGGGGGGGCGGGCGCGGGTTGGTTGGGCCGCAGGTTGCGTCCGATCTGGGGCGTGAACGGGCTGCGCTCGTCGTCGCTGGAGGCGCCGGCCTCGGCTGCCGCCTGTCCGACGATGATGCTTTGGCCCTCGGTTATGCCCGGACCCTCGATCTGCGTGAAGGCGCCGTCGGAGAGCCCGATTTTCACGGGGAACGGCCGGGCCTTTTTGCCCTCGGCCACCCAGACGATCCCGCGTCCCAGCCCGGCGTCTTGGGAGGCGGGGGCGCCGGAACGGCCGGGGGAACCGGTGGCGCCCGGCTCCCCGCCTTCCCCGCCCTGTTCGGCTTTCGTGGCGATCTGGCCCCGGGACGGCGTCCAGCGCAAGGCCGCGTTCGGAACCATGAGCACCCCGCTCTGCCGCCCGACCGTGAAGAGCACGTTGGCCGTCAGGTAGGGCAAGAGCTTTTCGTCGTCGTTGTTGAAATTGATCTCGACGGTGTAGGTGACCACGTTTTGGGACATAGTGGCGTTGAGACGGATTTTCCCGACCACTCCGCTGAACATCTGGCCGGGGAAGGCATCCACGGTAAAGGTCACCGTCTGACCCGGCGTGATGCTGCCGATGTCGGCTTCGTTCACCGACACCCAGACCTGGACGCGCTTTAAATCCTTGGCGATCAGAAACAGGCTCGGGGCGCTCAGGCTTGAGACCACGGTCTGGCCGATGTTGACGCGGCGGTCGATGATCACCCCTTTCACCGGGGACTTGACGGTGCAGTAGCCGAGGTTGATCCGGGCGTTCAAGAGATTGGCCTGGGCCTGGGCCACGGCGGCCTTGGTCTGGTCCACGGCGGCGTCGGCCGCGGCCAGGTTGGCCTTGGCGACTTCAAAATTGGCCTGGTATTGATCGTAGGCGCTCTTGGACAAGGCCTCGGACGGGCCGACCGCTTGCGCCCGGTCCCAATCCTGGCCGGCCTGCAGCAGTTTGGCCTTCATCTGGAGCACGTTGGCGACAGCGCTGACCACGTTTGCCTTGGCCTGCTGGAGCGCGGCCTCATTGGTGGCGACCGTGGCGGCGTAGAGCGAATCGTCGATTTTAGCCAGGACCATGTCCTTGTCCACAACCGAGCCGTAGTCGATGCTCTTGCCGCCGGCATCCTGGCCGAACTTGATTATTATGCCCGCAACTTGGGTCCCGATGTCGACGACTTCCTCGGGCTCGATGGTGCCGGTGGCGCTGATGGTGGCCGCCAGATCGCCTCGCTTGACCGTGGCAGTCAAAAAGCCCAGGTGCTTGCCTGTCCCCGAACGAAACCACCACAAGAAGACACCCGCGGCCAGAAGCACCCCCGTGACGGCGAGGAGCAAAACTCTGCGTTTTCGCGGCATGATTCCGTCCTTCCTTAATGAGCCTGGGCGTCTGAAAATGTGAAGCCCGGGCCGCGTTGGTCTTCTTGTCCAGCGACGCCGGGATGCTTTCGCGGCTTAGGTGTGTTGCACCCCCGGGTCATATCCGGGGAATTCTCCCACGGCAAGGTCGAAGAAATGCAGCGCATTGCGAGCGACAAGGAGGAAAATAACGGCGTGCGGGCCGAAAGGTCGTCACCGGGGGCCGCATTCTCAAGCCGCCAACCACAGTTGCCTTGCGGGCGCACGGACGATGAAAGTCCGAACGCCCCCCCTCAAGCCTGGCAACTTCACCGGGGTGAGCCGTTTATCTCCCCCAGACGGAGCGGGCGTATCGATTTCGGCTCGAATTCTTCGCAACCGGATTGGTCGCTGGATGCATAGCCATAAACGCTCTTAGGGCATGGCATGGCCTTGGCGAAGTCGAAACGAAAACTTTTTCTGTCATCCCAGTTGCAGCAGTCCGTGCATCTCTTGGCCATGAGTCGCTCCCCGAAAAAGACTTTATCCGGTTAGACGTCTTGACCGGACAGATGTTACCCATTGGCGGCACTGACCACTTAAAAATACGGTTTGGGCGCCCGTTGACTCCCCGCCCTGATTTGCCGTATGCGGCGGCGAATAAGGGCGGGGAGCCGGGCTCTTTGCACCTTTTTCGGCATACGATTTCGGCCAAATCGTGTTCCAACTCCTGATCGGTGATGTTTGCGCCTGGGATTTCTTTGCCAGATAGACAATCTACCCGGGATGATTACGATGATTAAAATTATTTTATCTTTTGCCGCAATTATTTTCGTCTTCTTATCTGCATCTATTGCATGCGCTGGTGAAAATTCTTACGGACCAGGGATAATTAAGGGAGTTGACGATGGATATAAGATTGTTAACTCGTCAGGAACCCGTGGACTAGCAGAGGTAGTTGATAAAGCTCAATCAAAATTTAATTCTGATTCTAATGAACAAAATCTTGGATACTTGTTTAGACTTATTTGTGTAGGAACATCTGTAGAGGATTCAATCGAGAAAAGCGGCCAAGCAAACGGGAATTATAAAAGGATTTTTCCACCAACGCGGCTCGATAAAACCATGGGTCCGGCAATTGACAGATTGCATATAGGTGTTCAAGATAGGTCGAGCGTTGCAAAGTCGTACATAAATATTTGCATAACTCAATCGAAAAAAGTTTTAGATGTGAAATAGCTCATGGTGATACTCGACACCAGTCGTTTCTCTCCCGTATAACATAGAGTCCAGACGATTTTTTTGTGAGATGCTTTGCCTCGTGCCGCGCCATGTGTTTCTGGGGATAAGGAGTGAGGCTCATTCCGCCTATTGGCCGGTAAAAACCGAACGGCATCCCCATGAACTCGGCCGATTTATGTCACACACGAATTGACCGGGCAATCCCAAACGCTTATCAAGGCGAACGGAATTTATCCCTGATTCCTTCTTGCGAGACGGTGCGAATGGACATTGAGGCCATCAAAAATCAGACCTTGCCGCACATTGACAGCGAGACCCTGCGCTGGTTGGCGGATTTTTGCTCACGCAAGCGGCGCAAAGCCGCCTCCGCGGAAAGCTTCGGCATTGATGGCATCTTGGAATACATGGACACCCACGCCGTGGATTACTATTTCATCCAGCGCAACTACAACTATCTCAAGACCCTAGTCGGTGCCTACGGCGAGACATACGGACGCGTCGAGGGCATCGACCGCCTGATCGCCGATTTATAGACGCCTTAAGGGCGGCCTGATCCGTCTATTGCGCACCGCCGCAGGCATCCGCCAGCCTCGCGACCGGCGGATGCCTCGATGAGAATGCGCCATTGAATCCTCACATTATTTGCCGAACGCGACACTGCGGCAGGGCGGAAAAAACGAGCCCGGCCGCAATAATTTTCATTGCAAATCCTGCCCGGCTGGTATAGATTAAAATCACCCCGGCGAGGTATGATTTATTTCCTGCCAGACGGCTCGGGAAAAACCCATCCTCCGGAGGCGATTTTTTTATCGCGCCAGCCGCGGAGAGTCCCGGCTGCGACGCACAAGGAAAGGCGAACCGCCATGAATCAGGCCGCCGCCGCATTCCGCCTGGCGAAGGATGCGGCCCGCAAGGATTTGCCGGACATCTTGGCTGAGACCTACGCAGACCTGCCCGTGGGTCTGGCCATGTTCCGCCGCGGCGGCGAGCTCTTTTACGCCAACAAGGCCTTCTGTTCCATCGTCACCAGCGCCGGCTTAAATCCTGCCGGACTGCGCTTTTCCGAGGCTTCGGCCCTGTTTCGCCTGGACGCCCCGTCTCTCCCGATCCCTCCGGTTTCACCCCCTTCGCGAGACGAAGACGGTGACAGGCCCGAGGATTTTTCCGCCAAGTTCGAGGGTGTGGAGAAATATCTGGCCAAGGCCGACGGTTCCTTCGCCTGGTACCGGACGCACCTCTCCCAAGCGACGCTCCCGGGCGGCGCACCGTGTTCGCGCCTGATTGTGGACGATGTCACCCGTTACCGGGAACGAGTCGAACAACTGATCAACCGGCACAAGCTCTACCGGGGGTTCGTGGAGCTGCGCTCGGACCCGCTGTGCCGCTTTCTGCCGGACTTGAGCCTGCTCTATGCCAACGCCTCCTTTTGCAAATGTTTCGGCCGCGCCCGGCGAGAGGTCGTGGGCCGCAATTTTCTGAACCTGATCCGCCCCGAAGACCGCTCCCGGTTCGTGAGCACACTGGAAGCGGTCACGCCGCTCGCTCCGGCGGCCGAAATGGAGCAACGCCTGACCTGGCCGGACGGCAGACCGCTCTGGATCAAGTGGACCTTCCAGGGTTTTTTCTACCGCACCGGCCACATCAAGGACTACCAGGCCGTGGGCGTGGACGTCTCCGAACACAAAATCGCCGAGGAACGGGTTTTCCAGGCCGGCCGGCTGGTTTCGCTTGGCACCCTGGTCTCGGGTGTGGCCCATGAGGTGAATAATCCCAACAATTTCATCATGCTCAATGCGCCGCTGCTTGCGGCCATCTGGGACAAGGTCGTGCCGGTCTTGCGACGGGCCGCGGGCCCTGAGGGGCTTGATGGCGTGGGCCTGGATCAAGTGGACGCCGACGTGCGCGGGTTGCTCGCCGGCATCGCAGAGGGCGCCTCGCGCATCAAAAACATCGTCGGCGAGCTCAAGCAGTACGCCAGGCTTTCGGACGACGGAGCGCACACCCTGGTTGCGGTAAGCGAGATCGTGGCCTCGGCGGTCCTGCTTCTGGGCAAGACCATCCGGACCCACACCAATAATTTAAGCGTGCGCTACGGCGAGGACCTGCCTGCGGTCAAAGGCGTTGCCCAGCGTCTGGAACAGGTGGTCTTGAACCTCATCCAAAACGCCTGCCTGGCCCTGGAAAATCCTTCCCAGGCCATCGAAATAACCACTTCCCACGACCGGCAAAGCGACACAGTCCGGATCACTGTGCGCGACGAGGGCGCGGGCATCAGGCCCGAGGATATTCCCCGGGTCGCCGACCCGTTCTTCTCGACCCGCTCGGGCAAGGGCGGTACCGGACTCGGACTGCCCATCTCCCTGAAAATTCTCAAGGAACACGGCGGCAAGCTGGAGCTCGATTCGGCCCCGGGCCAGGGAACCCGGGCCCGGATCATCCTGCCGGCGGCGCGCTGAAAGCGAGGGTCCCGCATGCCGCGCCAAGCCGAGTCCGAAGCCCCGATCCTGCTCGTGGACGACGAGGAGCAGGCTCTGCAAAGCTACGAGCTGACCCTGCGCTACAACGGCCACCCGGACACAGTGCGCTGCCAGGACCCGCGCCAGGCCGCCGAATTCATCAAGACCTGCGACATCAGCCTGGCCGTGCTCGATCTGTGCATGCCGCATCTGGGCGGAGAAGAGCTGCTCGCGCTCATCCGGGCCACCCGTCCGGATGCTCCGGTGATCGTGGTCACTGGCGAAAACGAGGTGGAGACGGCCGTGCGCTGCATGCGCGCCGGGTCCACCGATTACCTGGTCAAACCGGTGGACCCGGCCAGGTTCATGCACGCGGTCGCCTCAGCCCTGGCGTTGCGCCGGGGTTACATGAGGCTTGCCCAGGCCGGCACCACGGAAAACGCCGCCGTGCCGGGGGCCTTTGTGCACATCGTCCACGCCAGCGAGCAGATGAGCGCGGTCTGCCGCTATATCGCCGCCATCGCCGCCAGTCACGAGCCGGTCCTGATCACCGGAGAGACCGGCGTGGGCAAGGAAATGGCCGCCAAGGCCATCCATCACGTCTCGCGGGGGGAGGCGCCCTTCGTGGCCGTGAACGCGGCGGGCCTCGACGACGCGGTCTTTGCCGACAGCCTGTTTGGACACCGCCGGGGGGCCTTCACCGGCGCCGAGTCCCGGCGCGAGGGGCTCATCGGGAAGGCTGCGGGCGGGAGCCTCTTTCTGGATGAAATAGGGGACTTGAGCCACGCCTCTCAACTCAAGCTCCTGCGCTTGCTCGAAGAGCGCGAATACTATCCCGTGGGAGCCGATGAAAGCAGGAAGACCGACGCTCGGGTCATCGTGGCCACCAACCGGCCCCTGGAAGAGCTGCTCGATCCGGCCCGTTTCCGGAGCGACCTCTTCTACCGCCTGCGCACCCACCACATCCACCTGCCCAGCCTGCGCGAGCGTCCGGCCGACGTCGCCCCTTTGAGCGAGCATTACTTCGCCCAGGCCACGGCCAAGTTCGGCAAGCCGTTCACGACCGTGCCCCGCGACGTGGCCCGACTTCTGGCGGCCTACGATTTTCCGGGCAATGTCCGGGAACTGCGTGCCATGATCTTCGACGCCGTGGCCCGGGCCGGTTCAGGCCCGCTTGGCGCGGAAGTCTTTCACGCCTGGATCGACACGGCCGGCGCGGTCGACGCCTCCAGGGCGCACGGCCGGCGCGGCGGCGCGGGACGGGATGGGGGGCCGCGCGCCGGACTGCCCACCTTGCGCCAAGCCGAGGAAGAGCTCATCGACCAGGCCCTGGCGCGAGCCCAGGGCAACCAGAGTGAGGCCGCGCGCATTCTGGGCATCTCCCGCCAAGCCCTGAACAAGCGCCTGTTGACCCGCAAACGCGGATCAGCGGCCTGATCCCCAAAGAACCCATTCCCCCCGGCAATCCCCCTTCTGGCAACGAAGGTTGCGGCGTCAATGTTTGTTGACATTTCCCGAGCGCCTGCTCGGGATGAGCGCAAGAAAGTCCTCCCCAGGCGACTTTTGCCGCGTACCGGACTCTGCCACGCACCAGGTCCGGCCCCATGGCCGGCGCGTCACCGCAACAAAAGTTGCGCCCCGGCCCGTTTCAAAATCCACGCTGCGAGATAACACACTAAAATAGCATGCTTTTCCACCGTGGCCAGGAGTGGTCCGGCTCTTGCTCTACCCACACGGTATGATTTTGGATGTCCGGCGGCGCGCGCACCGGGCGAGAGGCAAAGACCAGGGATAAACCAGCTAACAGGGAGAAAACCGGGCATGAAAAAGCTTCTGATTTTGGGTTCCGGGGCCGGCGGCGTCATGGTGGCCACCAAGATCCGCAAAAAACTCGAAGAGAAGGAATGGCAGATCACCGTCATCGACCGCTCCTGGCAGCACCACTACCAGGCGGGCTGGCTCTTCGTTCCGTTCGGCATCTACGACATCAAGGACTGCGTCAAACCCCAAGCGGATTTTACGCCGCCGGGCGTGAATTTCGTCCAGGACGAAATCACCAACATCGATCCCGTGGCCAAGGTAGTTACCTGCGCCGGCGGCAAATACGACTACGACTGGATCGTGGTGGCCACGGGCTGCCGCATAATGCCCGAGGAAATCGACGGCATGCTGGACGACTGGAAAGGCAATGTGCACAACTTCTACACCCCGGACGGGGCGGTGGCTTTGGCCAAAAAGCTCAAGCACTTCAACAAGGGCAAAGTGGTGCTCAACATCGCCGAAATGCCCATCAAATGCCCGGTCGCGCCGCTGGAATTCGTCTTTTTGTGCGACTGGTTCTTCATGATCAACGACAGCCGCTGCAACGTGGAGGTCGAACTGGTCACGCCGCTCACCGGAGCCTTCACCAAGCCGGTGGCCGCCGAGATCCTGGGCAAGCTGTGCGAGGAGAAAAACATCAAGATCACGCCCAATTTCGAGATCGCCCAGGTCAACGCGGACAAAAAAACCATCGAGTCTCACAAGGGGCAGGAAGTCGATTACGATCTGTTCGTGACCATTCCGCCGAACTTCGGCGCCAAGGTCATCGAGGACAGCGAGATCGGCGACGCCATGTGCTATCTCGACACCGACCACCATACGCTCAGGTCCAAGCAGTACGAGAACATGTACGTCATCGGCGACGCCACCAACGTGCCGACCTCCAAGGCCGGCAGCGTGGCCCATTATCAAAGCGACATCGTGGTGGAGAACCTCTTGCGCGAGATCGATGGCCTGGCCCCCCTGCCCGATTTCGACGGGCATTCCACCTGCTTTATCGTCTCGGGCTATGAAAAGGCCGTGCTCATCGATTTCAACTACAAGATCGAGCCGCTGCCGGGCAAATACCCCTTCCCGGGCCTGGGGCCGCTCATGCTGCTCGAAGAGAGCTTCGGCAACTACGTGGGTAAAATGATGTTCAAGTGGGTCTATTTCAACCTCATGCTCAAAGGCAAGGAGCTGCCCCTGGAGCCCCAGATGTTCATGGCCGGGAAGAGACGCATGGGCGCTTGCAGCATCTAGGGGAGGGGACAATGACCAACGAGGAACTCATATTGGAAAAACTCGGCAGGATCGAGGCCGAGTTGGCGGAGGTCCGCACGATCAGGGAGACTTGGAACGAACTCGTCGAGGATTTCAATCCCCTGCTCAAAAGCGGCTTCCAGCTCCTGCTCAAGGAACTGGGCAAGATCGAATCCGGCTTTGCTCTCGAGGACGTCTTTTTGCTCATCAAGCGCTTTTTGCTCAACATGAAGAACCTGGCCGAGGCCCTGGACATGCTCGAAAACACGCTCGAGCTGTGGGACACCGTCGAGCCGATGGCCAAGTCCATGGTGCACAACCTGATCTTCTACCTGGGCACCCTGGAACAGAAGGGCGTCTTCCGCACCTACGAGGCCATGCTCGACCTGCGCGCCAAGGTCGCCGCCAACTACGGCGCGGCCGACATCGAGGCCATGGGAGACACCTTCGTGCACATGCTCGGCATGCTCAAGAAAATGGCCAATCCGGAATTCATGGCCCTTCTCGACAAGCTCATGGACATTCCCGCCTCGGTGGACCTGTCCAAGGCCAAACCGGTCGGCGCCATGGGCATGTTTTCGGCCATGGGCGATCCCAAGATCAAGGAAGGACTGGGCGTGGCCCTGGAATTGACCAAGGCCCTGGGCGGACTCAAGGGATAGCGAACCTCCAAGACCAACAGGGGACATTATGCCGAAAAAAATACTGATCATCGACGATGATCCGGAAATCCTCAGTTATTTCAAAGAAATCTTTGAGGAGGCCGGGTACACGGCCATCACCGCCGGCGACGGCGTGGAAGGCATCACCCAGTGCCAGGTCCACAAACCCGACCTGATCACCCTGGACATGGACATGCCCAACCGGGGCGGTACCCAGTTCTACGTCAAGATGCGCAAGGAGCCCGAACTGGCCGAGATCCCGGTCATCGTGATCAGCGGCGTGGGCCCCAGGCCGCCGGTATTGACCAAAAACGTGCCCGTGCTCACCAAGCCCATCGACCCGGAGAAGACTCTGGGCCTAATCAAGGAAATGCTCGCCGACTAACGCCGAAAGCGGCCGCAAGTCTGGGGGGGTACGCCGCTCTCCCAGGCTTGCGGCGGCCTGGCCCGGGCCTGGACGAGAGGGACGTTCATGAAAGAAACAGTGCTGCTGGTCGACGACGAAGAGGCAATCCGGGAGATCATGAGCCTGTCCCTGGCCGATCTCGGCTATCCGGTTCTCACCGCAGCGGGCGGCGAAGAGGCTTTAGCCGCCTTTACGGCCCACTCGCCCGGCATCGTGCTCACGGACATTAAGATGCCGGGCATGGACGGCGTGGAACTCTTACGCCGGCTCAAGGAAAAAGATCCGGACACCGAAGTGATCATGATTTCCGGCCACGGCGACATGAATCTGGCCATCAAAAGCCTCCAATTCGGGGCTTTGGACTTCATCACCAAGCCCGTGCGCGACGAACTTTTGGTCAACGCGCTCAAACGCGCCGGCGAACGCATCGGCATGCGCCGCCAGATCCGCGAACACACCGAAAACCTGGAACGCATCGTCAAGGAGAAATCGGCCAAGCTGGTCGAACTCGAACGCCAGATCGCCGTGGGCCAGGCCGTGGAGAGCTTGAGCGACGCCATGCGCGCCCTGGTCTCCTCCTTCGCCGAGGGGCCGAGCTATTTCAATGAACTGCCCTGCTTTATCGCCATCCACAACCGCTACCTGGAAATCGTGGCCGCCAACCAGCTCCACCGGGAACGCCTGGGCGACATGATCGGCCGCAATTCCTGGGAGGTCTACCAGGGCCGAACCAGCAGCGGCAACGCCTGCCCGGTGGTCAAGACCATCAGCGAAGGCAAGGGCCAGCGCAGCAATGAAGTCCTTTTGGGCGCCGACGGCCAGGCCATCCCGGTGATCGTGCACACCGCCCCGATCTGCAACAAGGACCGCGAGGTGGAACTGGTCATCGAAATTTCCGTGGACGTCACCGAGGTCAACCGGGTCCAAGAGGAACTGCGCGCGGTCAGGGAAAAATACCAGCGCCTGTTCGACGCCGTGCCGAGCTATATCTCGGTGCTGGACCGCGACCTGAACCTGGTCGAGGCCAATCGCCGCTTCCGGGCCGATTTCGGAGAACCGCGCAGCGCCCGCTGCCATGAGCTTTTCGCCCACCGGGGCGAACCCTGCGAGCAGTGCCCGGCCGCGGGCACACTGACTGACGGCGCCCCGCGCCAGATCGAGTCCGTGGTCACCACGAGGGCCGGCGCGCAGCACAACGTGCTCATCCAAACCGCCCCGATCGCGGGCGAATCCGGGGAGATAGAGCAGGTCCTGGAGATTGCCACCGACATCACCGAGATCCGCGCCCTCCAAGACCACCTCGCCTCGCTTGGGCTGATGCTCGGCAGCATGTCCCACGGCGTCAAGGGGCTTTTGACCGCGCTCGACGGCGGCGTGTTCAAGGTCAATTCCGGCCTGCGGCGCGGCGACCGGGACAAGATCAGCGAAGGCTGGGCCATCGTTGCGGACAAGATCGCCAGGATCCGCAAGATGGTCCTGGACATCCTCTACTACGCCAAGTCCCGGGAGCCTGAACTGGCCACGGTCGACACCGCCAAGTTCGCCTCCGACGTAGCCGCCGTGGTCGAACCCAAGGCGCGGCAAAAAGGCGTGCGCTTCCTCACGCGCTTCGACGCTTCGCTTGGCGAGGCCGATCTCGACGAAGCGAGCCTGTCCCCGGCCCTGGTCAATTTCCTGGAAAATTCCGTGGACGCCTGCGCCGACGACCGCTCCAAACCCGAACACGAGATCGTCTTTTCCGCGACCTCCCGGGACGACGAGATCGTCTTCGCCATACAGGACAACGGCATGGGTATGGACCAGGACACCCGGGAAAAGATGTTCAGCCTGTTTTTCTCCTCCAAGGGCTCCAAGGGCACGGGCCTTGGTCTGTTCATCTCCAACCAGGCCGTACGCCGCCACGGCGGCCACATCCTGGTGGACTCGGCGCCGGGAGAAGGCTCGACCATCACCGTCGTCCTGCCGCGCCGGCCCGCCGCCGGGTCACAAACGACGTGAACAGGCTCCTTGGCGCGCTACGCTCGCGGCTGATCGTCAAGATCATCATTCCGGTGGCGGCCGTGCTTTTCGGCTGCATTTTTCTCTGGTCCTACTACTACGTCGGCGAGCAGGAGCGTTTCGCCCGCGAAAACCTGGTCCGGGAGGTGGACCGGGTCGGCGACACCGTGCAGCTCGGCCTCAACTACGCCATGATGCTCAACTCGCGCGAGGACATCTCGGCTATCATCCGCAACTACGGCCGCTTAAGCGAGATCCGCGGCATCCGCATCTTCAACAAACAGGGCCAGATCATGTTCGCCAGCGCCGAAGGCGACTTGGGCCAGAGCCTGGCGTTGTCCGAACCCATGTGCCAGGCCTGCCACCGCGACGCCTCGCCGAGGCGCAGGCCGGCATTGGCCGATCGCATATACGACGACGCCGTGGTCGACGGAGAACATGTCCTGCGCCTGGTCAGCCCGATCCTCAACGAAAAAAGCTGCTCCCTGAACACCTCCTGCCATTTCCACCAGCCCGAGGAGAAGATCCTGGGCGAGCTCGACATTGCCTTCTCGCTCTCGAACTCCGAATTGTTGATCGCCGGGTTCAAGAAAAAATCCGTCTACCTGGCCTTCATCCTTTTCTTCACCACCTTTTTGACCTTGTTCGTGCTCATCTACGTGCTCATCAAGACCCCGATCGGCCAGATCATGGAGCAGGCCAAACTTCTCGCCAAGGGCCAACGCCCGACCAGGCAAACGGTGAAGGCCATCGATGAAATCGGGCAGCTCTCAAAAGCCATCAACCAAATGGGCTCCGAGTTGATCGCCAAGAACGACCAAATCATTCTGCAAAAAGACCTCTACCGCAATCTCTTCGATGGCGTGCCCTGCCTGGTCACGGTCCAAGACCGCGACTACAAGCTGGTGCGCTTCAACCGCACCTTTTCCGAGAAGTTCGCCGCCAAGATCGGCGACTTCTGCTACAAGGCTTACAAGAACCGCGACGTGCGTTGTGATCCCTGCCCGGTGGCCAAGACCTTTGAAACCGGGAGATCCCACTGCACCGAGGAAATCGGCCGCTACAAGGACGGCACCGCCGCCCACTGGATCGTGACCACCGCTCCGATCCGCGATTCCGAGGGCAACCTGGTCGCGGCCATGGAAATGTGCCTGGACATCACCGAACGCAAGGATCTCGAAAGCGAACTCAAACGCTCGGAACGCAAATACATCGACATCTTCAACAACATCCCCAGTGCGGTCTTCGTGCTCGACCCCGCCGATTTCGCCATCCTGGACTGCAACCTCTCCGCCACCCACCTCTACGGCTACACCAAGGACGAGCTGGCCGGCATGTCTTTCCTGGAGCTCTTCGCCGACGAGCCCAAAGACGCCCTGATCGAGTCCATACGAACCGGCGAGGTCGTCAACCAGGCCAAACACGGCACCAAAGAGCACCATGAATTCTTCGTCAGCATCAACTCCTCGCCCTCGGAATTCTCCGGCAAACCGGTCTATCTGGTGACCACCAGCGACATCACCAAACGCCTGGAAACCGAACAACAACTCATCCAGGCCAGTAAAATGGCCACTCTCGGCGAAATGGCCACGGGCGTGGCCCATGAAATCAACCAGCCCCTGTCCGTCATCCAGACCAGCATCGACTTGGTCAAACGCAGCCTCGCCCGGGGCGAAATGCCCGAACAGGGACTGCTCGAGCGCATTACCGAACTGACCGGGGCCCAAATCGAACGGGCCGTTAAAATCATCGGCCACATGCGCGAATTCGGCCGCAAACCCGAACCGCACCTGGAGCCGGTGGTTTTAAACGAGGTACTGCAAAGGGCCTTCGAATTCTTCAGCCAGCAGTTCACCCGGCGCGGTGTCGACATCCATTGGGAACTCGACGAACGTCTGCCCGCGGTCCTGTGCGAACAAAACCGCATGGAACAGGTGTTCATCAACTTTCTGATCAACGCCCGCGACGCCATCGAGGAAAAAGTCATAAAGGCCGGCCCCGAACAGGACAAAAACTCCATCACCATCAAGACCAACCATAACCGCGAATTCGTCACGGTCATCATAAGCGACACCGGCGTGGGCATCCCGCAAGCCTACATCGACAAAATCTTCGAACCCTTCTTCACCACCAAGCAGGTCGGCAAAGGCACCGGCCTTGGGCTGTCCATCAGTTATGGCATCATCCAGGAATACGGTGGCAGCATCCACGTCAAAAACAACCGGACCGGCGGCGTGAGCTTTTATATCCGCATTCCGGTGGCCAAATGAAGACGGGCAAAAAAATCAAGGAAAGAGTTTAGGGGGGCCTTGTCTCCAGCCGCCCAAAGCACGCCCGGCAGTGCTGCGGCGAAAGGATGGCTTCCGAGTCGCCAATGCCGCCCGTCTGCTCACCAGGTATATCCAGCAAAGAGTAATTGACCAGATTGACGTATTCATGCGAGAGTCTTTGTAAACCATGACGTGGCAGCTTCTGCCATAGGCTTACCATTTGGCGCCTGCTCCACAGTATTCATTTTCAGTGAGTTGGAGCATGACCGATTCCGAATCTGGCGTCTCCATGAGGGCGCCCCGACTAATTCATCAGATGCCTGGCGCGGGGCTTGGCTGAGGCTTCGCCCAATATAAACCATCACGTTGCAATATGCTCATTTAGCACCCGCGGAGTGCAGAATGAAAAAATTATTTTTTGCTTGTTTGCTGTTTAACTTGGTTGCTGTTGATCTTGCATCAGCAAGAGAACTCATTACTGTCGCGGCTTTTAACTATCCACCAATCTATCAAGACGACGTGGATAAAGGGCTAAGCTGCGATCTCGTTATCGAAGCTTTCAAGGCAGTCGACATCGACGTTGACCTCCAATTTTTCCCAGTCAAACGCATGGTAGAAAATGTAAGCTCTGGAAAAACAGTCTGTGGCATTGGTGGAAACATATTATTCTCCACTCCTGGTATAGCAGAGCACATAACATTGTCTGAGCCTATACAGTATGTTTCCCAAGTATTTATATATAATAAGAAAAAATATCCGGCAGGTATAAATTTTTCAAATATAACAGATATGAAAAATTACTCTATAGGAGTACTGAATGGAAGTGGTGCTATGAATTTTTTAGAAAATTATAAAGAACTTAACCTTATTACAAATGTAACACATAGTGGATCAGCTAAGCAGTTACAGATTGGACGGATTGACGTGTGGGCCATAGTCGATCTCACCGGAATTATGTACATAAAAAAACTTTTTCCTGCTGAATATATGGATTACAATCATACAAAATCATTTAACATCGGTGATGTATCTGTTGCATTTTCCAAAAAAATGGATCCTAATAACACGTACAACAAAAAATTCAAGGATGGACTCAATATTATCAAGAAAAATGGAACCTATATCAATATAATGGCCAAATATTATGGCGGGAAAAGTGCTATTAATAAGGAAGCATTAACTGCTGATATGCGATAAAATAGAGAGAAGGAAGGGGAGAACAGAATAATCGAAATGAACTAAAAAAGACAAACCCGGACCTTGCGGACCGGGTTTTCGTTGATTTTGTTGGATTTTTAGGCTGTATCGGACTGTGCTGGACTTCCTTTTGGTGCGAAGGGGGACCAAAACTAAGCGCATATATATATGATATAATAATGAAATTTATTTTATATTTTCCAGAATACCCTTAAATATACCCCTAAAATTTGAGGCTACCCCATTTTTCCGGTTGCTCACTGCAATCAAACATCGACCTAACCTACTTCACCCTCCCAGGTGGGGGCGGCTGTAATTTAGTTGGACTTTTATCGGGCATAGGCCCAAACTAAAATTTCCGAAGGGAAAGGAGTTAAGCGTGATTGGCGGCTTGTCCTCTGGGAAAAGTTATGAAAATTACGAACAATATCTTATATATCTATTGGAGGAGCACAGTGCGAAAGATTTTACTATCTATTTTCTTTGTCTTGTTTGTCTTTCAAATTTATGCCGCCCACGCTGAAAAATGGCCTCCAAGCATTGATGACGCAGAAAGTGCCATGCATAAACTTGGCGGCATGATACAAAAGGGTCTAGTACGAATTGATGCAGACAATACAACTGTCTATGTCGAACAACTTGAATGGAGATCACGTACTCATTTGGAGAAAATAGAACTCACTCACCTTTGTATGCAAGCTTTTTCTAAGTCATATAAACAGCCTTTTCTGTTTGTTTACGATATGAAAACACATGAAAAACTTGCTGCTGGGACGATGAAAACAGGAGAGATTGATATCAAAATGTGATCACAGAAACTCTGGCATCTGGTCGTCACCGGCATCTGGGGGGAATTCCTTCATAAAATCTCTCTTGATTGAGGATGTCAACGGACGAAAAAAGACAAACCCGGACCTTGCGGACCGGGTTTTCTTTGATTTCATTAGGATTTCTAGGCAGTGTCGGAATACGTTGGATTTCCGTTTGGTGCCGAAGGGGGGACTCGAACCCCCATGGGCATGGCCCGCCACCCCCTCAAGATGGTGTGTCTACCAGTTCCACCACTTCGGCACGCTTGCGGAAACACGGCTTTTATACATGACTTTCCCGGCCGTCAAGGGGCTAGCGGGGAAAAGTTCCGGACCTGTCCCCGGGCAATGTCCGGGAAATACCCGGTCGTTTGACGCCGCGTCTTTCCCGAAGGATCGTCCGCCGGTCACCTCGCCCTCCCGGGACGCGCGAGGCTCAAGCAGGCATTGCCGTAAAAACCTTGCCGCCGGTCCGCGTCGTTTAGGCTTTGAGGTTTTCCGCGACTTCGACTATAGGCGGTTTTGCCGGCGGATGAGCGGACATGCGTGCGTCCGCAAAACCGCCAGCGGCATTCGTCGTGTAACGAGGTTGTATTCCCATGTTGCGTTTCTTTTTACGCGCCAAAATCCATCTGGCCACCGTTACCGGGGCCGATCCCGATTACGAAGGCTCCATCGCCGTCTGTCCCGGCCTGCTTGAACGCGCGGGCATCGCCCCGGGCGAACGGGTCGACGTTTATAACCGCGACAACGGCGAACGACTGACCACCTACGCCATCATCGGCAAACCAGGCGAGATATGCTTAAACGGCGCGGCGGCGCTCAAATGTGAGAAGGGCCAGCGGGTGATCATCGCCTGTTATTGCCTGCTCTCCCCAGAGGAAATCGCTTCGCACGCGCCGTGCGTGGTCCTGGCCGGGCCGGACAATCGGCCCCAATGACGGGGCCGGACCTTTCACCATGGAAAGTTCGGGCTTTGACATAGACCGCTATGAAGGCGCCCGCTGCGTCAGCCTGATCGGCATGGCCGGGGCGGGCAAAACCACCCTCGGCAAACTCCTGGCCGCCCGCCTTGGCGTCGCCCACCTGGACACCGACCGCCTGATCGAGGCGGTCCACGGCCTGGAACTCCAGGAACTTCTCGACGCCAGAGGCTGCGAGGCCTTTTTAGGCATCGAGGAAGAGGTGGTCCGCTCGCTCGGGGTCAAACGTTGCGTCATCTCCACCGGCGGCAGCGTGGTCTACGGCCAAAGCGCCATGGCTAAGCTCAAGGAGCTGGGGCCGGTCATATTCCTGGAAATCGACCAGAAGACTTTTATCGAGCGCACGGGCGATCTGCTTGGCCGGGGATTTATCCGCACGCGGCCCGGCCAAGAGCCGCGCGAGGTCTTTGCTGAACGCCAGCCCCTGTACCGGCGATATGCCGATTTTACGGTCGACGCCTGCCTCGACCCGAAAGAGTGCACGGCGCGCGCGGCCGAATACGTCCGCGAGTGGTTCCAATCATCCCTAACCGCCCGGCCGAAGAGGCCGCAATAACCTATGAAACCCATCGCCTCGAAAAAGATCCTGCTGCGTCGCCTGGGTGCGCTTTACGCCCGCATGGACGCGGCCTACGAAGAGGCCGCCGCCCGGCTGGGCCTCGATTGCGCCGGCTGCGCCACCAACTGCTGCGGCGGTTTTTTCCAGCACCACACCTACATCGAATGGCTCTATCTTTTCCAGGGACTCGCCGAACTGCCCGAGGAAAAACGGAGCCAATTCCTGACCAAGGCAGCCGCCAACGTAGAGCAAGCCAAGAATATGGTCGCGCAAGGCCTGACGCCGGAAATCATGTGCCCGCTCAACGAGGACGGACGCTGCGCCCTCTACGGCCACCGGCTGATGATCTGCCGGTTGCACGGCGTGCCCAATATTTTGCGCTCGCCGCGCGGCATTCGGGAATTCAGGGGCTGCCACCGCGCCAGGGTCCGGGTGTCCGCCGGCGCGCCGGGCCAAGCCATGGACCGCACCCCCTTTTACCGCGACCTGGCCGCCTTGGAAATGGCCTTGCTCGGCGCCAAGGCCAGGGCCATCCCCCGGGTGGACCTGACCATCGCCGAGATGCTGGACCACGGCCCCCCGGCGCTCTAGCGCCCCTGGCGTGCTTGTCTTCGATTGGCCAAGAGGATACACAACCCCCGAGTACCCAATGAAACACCACGCGCGATCCTTCGCTCTTGTCCTGGCCTGTCTCTGCCTGCTTGCCGCGGGCTGCTCGACCGTGACCGTCGGCAAAGCCAATATCCGCCCGCTCAATTTCCAGGCCAGACAGACCCTGCGGCTCAAATTCTGGCGCATCGAATTCACCGCGCAGACCGCGGGAAACGAAGTGGAAGTCACGGGCGCGGCCTACCCTATTCCGGAAAAACTGCCCGAGTGGGCGGACTGGATCGAGGATTTCAAGCTCTCGGCCTATCTTTGCGACGCCCAAGGCCAGGTCCTGGCCTCGGATGACATATCCTACCAGCCGCATGTGCTGGACGCGGGCAAGGGCGCGCCCTTCCGCTTCGTGTTCAAAAGAGACGCCAAAACCGGCGCGGCCACCAACCTGACCTTCGGCTACCAATCCCGCATCACCTCCCACAAACAACAAAGCCCCGGAGCGCGGGAATTCTTCGCCAGCGAACCGGCCATGGTCCGGTACTAGTTTTCCGCCGCCTTGACATGCGAAACGCCGCCGGACTAAGAAAAACAAAATTCAGGTGCCCCGGAAGGGGAGAATAGGGAATCCCGTGGGAATCGGGAGCGGTACCGCCGCCGTGAGTTCCAAATAAGTCCGCGTCCTCATGCGCGCCACTGGGAGAATCTCCCGGGAAGGCCGAGGCGGACGGAACGAGCCGGAAGACCTGCCTGACTATGATTTACCGCTTCCAGCGAGGCAACGGCTATTGTCGCGCATGGACATCCGAAGGGGCGAATACGGGCCGCTTCTTTTCCTTCACGGAAAAGAAGCGGCCTTTTTTATCCCCTTCCCCAACAGCCAAACATAAGGAGATTCCCCCATGCGGCGTCTTGCAGATGCAACCATCAAAAAACTGTTGCCCGTCCTGCTGCTCATCGGCCTTCTCGCCGGGGCCGGCGTGGCCTCGGCCGCCCACGGCGACGCCAAGCCCGAGAAAAAGGGCATTTTGCTGGTGGCCTTCGGCACCAGCGTGGCCGGGGCCGACGTGGCCTACCAGAACATCGAGAAGAAGGTAAAGGAAGCCTTTCCCGGCGTAGAGCTGCGCTGGGCGTATTCCTCCATGATCATCCGCCACAAGCTCGCCGCCGAGAAAAACGCCGAGGAGCATGATTCCCCGGCCGAGGCTCTGGCCAAGATGATGGACGAGGGTTTCACCGACGTCGTGGTGCAACCGCTCCAAACCATCCCCGGCCAGGAGTTCAACGCCACCGCCGAGACCGCGCGCGCCTTCTCCGGCATGCCCAAGGGCATGAAGCGGGTCGTGGTGGGGATGCCGCTTCTGTCGACCACCTCGGACCTGGAGCGCACCGCCGGCGTCCTGACCGCCATGACGCCCAAGGAACGCGCCGCCGGCGAAGCGGTCATCTTCGTGGGCCACGGCACGCATCACCCCGCCAACGTGTACTACCCGGGCCTGCAGTATTACCTCCAGAAAAAGGACAAACTCGCCTTCGTGGGCACGGTGGAAGGCTCTCCCACCCTGAAGGACGTGCTGGCCGAGCTGGCTCAAAACAAGGTGAAAAAGGCCTATCTCGTGCCGCTTCTGGCCGTGGCCGGCGACCATGTCCACAACGACATCGCCGGCGACGGTCCGGACTCCTGGAAGTCCTCCCTGACCAGGGCCGGCATCACCAGCGTGTCCGTGCTCAAAGGCACGGGCGAGTCCGACGCCGTGGTCGCCATCTGGGTGGACCATATCAAGGCCGCCATGGAGCAGCTGGGCGCGGCTCAATAGCGGCGCAGGGAAGAACCGGCAAAGCGCCGGCCTCCTGATAAGGACAGTCTACTCATGCTGTGCCTCCCGGCCGCCGCCGGGAGCGGGGCCGCGCGGGGGCTTGTCCTCCCCTGCCCGGCTCCCACACCGTAGGATGCCGCCGGCATCCCCAGCAAAGACGGAGAGCTTATGAAACAATATCCGCGCCCGTCGCGCATCCCCTGGCCGGCATTGCGCCGGCTGTGCTCCGGCCTGGCGCTTCTGGCTATTTGCGGTATCGCCGGAAACGCCCTGGCGCAGGTCCGCGTGACCGACGACCTGGGCCGCGAAGTGACGCTCGCCGCTCCGGCCAAGCGCATCATCGCGCTTTACGGCGGATTCGACGAAATCCTGTCGAGCATGGACCTTACTTCCCTGCTCGTGGCCCGGACCAGAAACGTCGATGACGCCATGCCGCCCGAACTGGCCAATCTTCCCGCCATCGGCACGCACCTGCGGCCCAACTTCGAGCTGATCGCCGAGATGGCCCCGGATCTGGTCTTGCAGATGGGCGGCCGCGACGACGTGGCCCAGAGCGTGGAAGCCCTCGCCCGGCTGCACATCCCGGTGGTCGTGCTGAGTATCAAGAATTTCGATGATCTGTTCACGGCCATCGCGCGCATCGGCGAATTGACCGGGCATGAGGACAAGGCGGCGCGGCTGACCGGCGACATGCGCGCCAAGCTCGCGACTGTCGCCGCGCCCGCCGGCGGGAACCGGCCCAAGGTGTATTACGAGGTGCGCGAACAAAGCCCGATCGGCGCGGGACGAGGGTCGTTCGTAAACGATGTGATCCGCCTGGCCGGAGGCGAAAACGCGCTCGCATCCGACGAGAAATTCGTGCGCTTAAGCGAAGAGACGGTGCTGGCCGCCGACCCGGACGTCTACCTGGTGCAGCGCGGCCCCATGAACCAGGACCCCAGCGACCCGAAAGACCGGCCGCGCCTGGCCGGAATCCGCGCGGTCAAAACCGGCCGGGTCTATTTCGTGGACGAAAAAACCTATTCCAGGCCCTCGCCCCACTCCGTCGACGCGGTCGCCGATCTGGCCGCGAAATTACGTGGCAAAGAGTGAGGAGCGTGAATCCGGGGAAACTTTTTTGAA
>Ga0326727_10003776_pt1 | contig 47536 bp, 56 predicted proteins | sample MB2enrmetagenome_FD_207643 | JGI IMG/M metagenome (GOLD analysis project Ga0326727, IMG submission 207643) | Lab enriched peat soil microbial communities from McLean, Ithaca, NY, United States - MB29MY | ecosystem: Environmental > Terrestrial > Soil > Wetlands > Peat | place: USA: New York... | reverse complement strand
CGGCTCGGCCATAGGCAAGCCGGGCTTCAAGGCGGTCGTCTCGAAGGAGGGCCGGATCGTCTTCGGCACCGTGGGCGGTGTCTGCCCCGAGTCCGTCATAGCGACCATGGCCCTCGAGGCGCTGCACTCGGGCAAGGCAAAGGTCGTCAAGGTCTACCTCGAGGATGCCAGGGGCGCCCTCGACGGAACCCTCAGGAACAAGAGTCCGGATGAGATTTATGTCGAGACCAATTGCGGAGGGATGATGGAGATCTACGTGGACCCGTACCTTCCTGCGGACCGGCTCATCATGATTGGTCAGGGCGGGAAGGACGACGTGGAGGATGGCCTGGTTCGGATGGGGAAGTTGCTCGGATACGAGACCGTCGTCATCGATCATCTGCCGGTCCTGACCGAGGAGCCCGACCGTCTGATAACGGACCTGGACTACAATCTGGACGGCTTCCCATTCGCGCCCTCCGACTCCGTGGTGATACTCACCAAGGGAGAGAGGGACGTGACCACACTCGAGTGCCTCTCCAGGAAGGGAGTGAGATTCGTGGGCATCATGGCGAGCGTCCAGAGGGCCAGGGACGATGTCGGGGAGCTGGGCAAGCGGGGCGTCCCGCAGTCCTTCATCGACTCCATACACACACCAATCGGGGTCGACATCGGCGCTGTCTCGGCCGAGGAGATAGCCCTCAGCATACTGGCAGACGTCACCGCGACGAAACACGGACGTCACATCTCCCACAGACCGCTCGCCGGAGCGCAGAACAGGGCCACATCCTGACGGAACACCCAGCAGAAAAGACTTATCTACAAAATTGAGTTCAACGGGGCAAACCACATGGTCCCGCGCAAGTTCGAGTACCACGTACCAACGTCGGTCGGAGAGGCAACGGCGCTTCTCAAGAAGTACGGCTCCGATGCCAAAGTCCTGGCGGGCGGCATGAGCCTCATCCCCGTGATGAAGCTGAGGCTTGGCTCACCGGCCCACATCGTGGACATCAACAGGATACCGGGGATGGAGTACATCAGACAGGCAGGGGGGAACATCGTCATCGGCGCGCTCACTAATTATCACGACATCCAGAACTCGAAGCTGATCAAGGAGAAGGCGTTCATCCTGTCGGAGTGCGCCAGCCTCGTCGGGGACCCGCAGATCAGGAACATGGGGACGCTGGGCGGTTCGCTCTCTCACTGCGATCCGAGCGGGGACTGGGGCTCGGTGACTCTCGCCCTGCGCGGCTCCGTAAAGATGAGAGGCCCGACCAAGGAGAGGACAATGGGGATCGACGACTTTCTGGTGGACACGTTCACTTCTGCGCTGAAGCCGAACGAGCTGCTCACCGAGGTGAGCTTCCCGGTGCCCCCCACGAGGAGCGGCGGGTCCTACGTCAAGCTGGAGAGGCGGACGGGCGACTTTGCCACGGCAGCCGTCGCGGCCCAGGTTACTCTCGATGGGAGCGGGGCGTGCACCTACGCCGGCATCGGCCTCACCGCGCTCGGGAGCAAGAACCTGAGGGCGTCAAAGGCGGAGTCTGTGCTTCTTGGCAAGGCCCTCACGGCGAAGGTCGTCGAGGAGGCTGCCGAGGCCGCCTCCGAGGATGCTCAGCCCTCGGCCGACCCGCTCAGGGGGTCCGCCGAGTACAAGAAGGAGATGGCCAAGGTCTTCACGCGTAGGGGACTGGAACTGGCAATCACTAGGGCGAAGGGAGGGAAGCGCTGATGGCCCGGGCCTCCGCCAAGGCCAAGGGAACCGAGACCGGCCTCCGGAGGATCAACGTCAACATCAACGGCGTCGGCTTCAGAAGGGAAGTCGAGCCAAGGCTTCTGCTGGTCCACTTCATCAGAGACGTCGCGGGCCTCACGGGCACGCACGTCGGATGCGAGACGTCGAACTGCGGCGCGTGCACGGTCCTGTTGAACGGGAAGTCGGTGAAGTCCTGTTCAGTGCTCGCCGTTCAGGCAGACGGTGCCCGCGTGGAGACCATTGAAGGTCTGGCCCGTGGCGGCTCTCTCCATCCGCTTCAGCAGGCTTTCTGGGACAACCACGGCGTCCAGTGCGGCTTCTGCACGCCCGGGATGATGATGCAGGCCTACTGGCTGCTGAAGGAGAACCCGAATCCCACCGACGAAGAGATCAAGCTGGGTCTCTCGGGGAATCTCTGCAGGTGCACGGGCTACCAGAACATCATAACGTCGGTCAGGGCTGCCGCAAAAGAGATGCGCAAGTAAACGCGTCTAGTTGCTCAGGTTGACCCGAACGGTCGGCTTGTGCGCTCGAGAGTGTTTAGTCATGTGGATGTAGCAGTAGGTCGCGCCGCAGACGTGACAGCGGAAATAGTATTCTCTACCCAGCTGTTTGCTACAGAAGTTGCACATGGCAAGCTCACGCGCCCCTGTCTCCGGGTAGGTCCTACTCATTTTCCTCTGCAACCATAATGAAAACGCTTCTCTTTAAGCATAGATGTTATAATGTAAGAATATTTCTCAGGGTATTACAAGAATTACATAATTCAACGAAAAGGAAGTCTCTGCCAATATTTCTTCTGGATGGAACATGAAGAGAATATTGCGTTGAATGAAACAATATTGCGATTTGGAAAACATATCTCTGAGGCCAGGCGTAAGTTTCATGTGCATGTGCTCCACTGGATAATACTGAGGGCTGGCCATGCGCGCGTCCGCCGACGAGTCAGGATGCGCGCGTCTCTCCTGTTGCGCCCAGATGCGCATTCAGATTCTCTTGGCTAGGGAAGACACGGCGGACTTGAGGCCGGTCGCGGCGCTGCCGATCATCTCTTGGGACCTGACCAGGCCAAGCGATTTCACGACCTCTTCAGAGATGAGCCTGTCGCTCCCGACCGTCAGATCGCGGACCACCCTGGAGTAGTCTCTCTCCTTCCTGAGCTTGGAGACGTGCATCAGGTAGAGGTCGAACAGGCTCTGGACAGCCTCCTGCCCGAGGTAGGCGAAGCACTCGGCCGACTGCATCATCTCGAGGAGCTCCTTGGCCTTCGTTTCCATCACCTTGAACGCTTCGACCTCTCGGTAGCGGCCGAAGTATGGGGCGGCCCCCGCGCCGACCCCGCTGGTCCTGACGGCGTCGTAGATAACCGAAAGGCCCTCGAGCCTGTTCTCGCAGGTGACTCTGGAGGAGAGCTCGAGCCCGAAGGCATCTGCCCATGGCTTGAAGCTGGATGGCCTTCTCTTGGGCAGCGCCTTCATCTGCCCCAGGAGGTGGCTGGGGCAGGGGACCCTTCCGTTCGTGAGGAGCTCTGCGTAGGCGAAGTCCCTCGCCGCGGAGAGCAGCGAGAGGTCGGCCTCCCGCGTCTCCTTCTCCGAGAGTAGCTCGTCTACGCGGGCCAGAGACTTCAGCGACGACGCCAGGTGCATCTCCATGCTCCTCTTGCTGTTGGCGACGAAGGCGCGCCTGCAGTCCAGGGCCGCACCGGCCAGAAGGAAGGACGAATCTCTCAGAGGAATGGCGGAGGCCAGGGTGAGGGCGAGTTCGGGGTCGGGCTGTCGGACGTCTGCCTCGTTCCTGAAGATCAGCCTTGCAGACACGTCGCCCACCTTGATGAGCTTCTCTGGAATCGGGTCGGGGCTGACGACGAGGAGGTCGTACTCGCACGAACGCCTGGCGATGTTCAGAGCGTGGCACCCGATTATCGCGATCTCGTTGGTTGGGAACGTCTTGAGCACCGGAAGGATGGTCCTCACGCTCACTTCAGCCTGATCCCCAGTCTGCTCCACGGCTCGACCATCGTCCGGGTTCGGAAATAAGCTTGAACGGCTACCTGTTCACGGCCACTATGCCGAGAGCGACGAGAGCCGTCCCGGCCAGCTCGTTCAGCGGCGGCGCGCTGAGCTGGAGGGCGGATGCGATTATGACGGCGAAGACGGGCACCAGGAAGAAGTACGAGGTGAACTGGGCCGCGGGCATCCGGGCCAGGACCCTCCAGAATATGACATAGGCGAGGCCGCTGGAGAGGACCACGTTGTAGGCGAGGAGGACCCAGAAGAGCGGGGCTGGGTGCAGGAACGGGTGGCCCGCCGCCAGGACGGGCAGGATGAAGATGCCCCCAATGACCGACTGGATGGCGGTGATTGCGGTCGCGTTTATCCTGCTTCTCCACCTCTTGAAGATGATCACGGCGATCGCCCAGGAGAGGGAGGCGACCAGGGCGTAGAGGTCCCCAACGACGAGCGTTGATGAGGCGATGCTGGGTAGGAATATCACGACGATCCCCGCGAAGGCCGCGGCTATTCCTCCCACCCTGGAGCGGGTCAGCTGCTCCCCCACCAGGGGGGCGAGCGCGGCGACGAAGACGGGCTGGGTATAGACAAGGGTTGAGTCGACCCCCGGGTTGGCTGTCTGGAGGCTGACGTTCAGAAAGATCAGGAAGAGCGCGATGTTGAAGAGTCCGAGCAGAACGAGCCAGAGCAGGTCCGCGCGCCGGATTCCCTTGACCATGTATCCTCCGATGGCGAACACGAAGAGGCCCCCGAGCACGGCGCGCAGGAACGCGAAGGTGATGGGGTCGACGTAGGGCAGCACCGCTTTGATCACGAAGTAGTTCGCGGCCCAGATCAGGCAGACCAGCAGGACCAGCGATAGGTCGTAGGTCTTCACCTTCAAGTGCCAGTGAGCGCCCCCCGGGGCGACCTACCCGCCCCCACCGGATCACCTGTCAGTTCGTGATCAACGCCTTCATGCACTGCTGCTGGGACGCTGCCTCGAAGGCCTCGGGGGTCCTCTCCAGCGGGAACCTGTGTGTGATCATGTCCGAGACCTCGATTCTGCGTTCGGCTAGCAGGGCGAGCGCCGCTGACGTCTCCCTCTCCGACGCGGCGTAGCTCGTGACCAGCCTGGCGCTCTTCAGGAAGAACCGGTCCAGCTCCATTCGTGCGGTCGCGCCCTTCCGCGGCACGCCGAACAGGAGGACGGTACCTCCCCTCGCCACGGTCGTCAGGGCCTCCTCAAACGCCGTGCTGCTCCCCGTGGCGAGCACAACGAGCTCAGGCCCTCCATCGAAGGCCGCAAGGGCTCTCTCGCGGTCTCCCTCCTTTGCAGGATTGAACGTGATGCGCGCGCCCATCTGCCTTGCCAGGCTGATTCTGTGCTCGCTCACGTCGGCGATGCCGACGGTCCCGACGCCGTATGACCTCAGGAGCTTGAGGTGCGTCAGCCCGACGGGCCCCGCGCCGTAGATCATGGCCGAGGCCGCGCCTCTGGCCTCCGCCTGCTCCAGGCCCATGATGCAGCAGGCCAGGGGTTCGATGAAGCTCGCCTCCTCGAAGCCGAGCGAGTCGGGCAGTCTGAGAACGGCCCCTCGGTCGACGTTGTACTTGGGGACGATGAAGTACTCGGCCAGTCCGCAGGGGACCAGGTTGTGCCTCGAGTACTCGGCGCACAGGGTGCTCTTGCCCTTCCTGCAGAGCCTGCACTCGCCGCAGCCCACGTGATGGTGCGCGAAGACCCGCTCCCCCACGGTGAGGTCCCTTGCTCCCGGCCCCAGCTCGGCGATTTCGCCCACCTCCTCGTGCCCGACGATTCCGGATGTGATGCCCTCTCCGTGGACCTTCTCAAGGTCCGTGCCGCATATGCCGCAGCACCTTAGCTTGACCAGGACCTCCCCCTCTCGGGGCCTGGGCCTCTCCATTTCGACGATCTTGAGCCCGCCCGCCGAATCTATCAGCACCGCCTTCATGATGACGAGACGACGCGCCCCTCTCCGGTTATAAACGCATCACGGCCCTCGCCGTCTGGGCGGACCGGGCACATCCTCGCGACCCCGGAGCGCGTGGGCCCTGGGGGAACCATGTCCGCGGGTCTGAACGTCGGCAATGGCCGTTCCCCGTGGCGGACCCGGATGGGCAGCATTTCAGATGTTGAGCCACTACCCTTATACGGTTTCAGGACGCGAACTGAACAATACTTAAATCGGAACTGGGGAAAAATTGGAAACCAAAATGCGGCCCCGAGCACGCCGTGAAAGGGGAATATCATACATCGTCGCAGCGATCGCCGTAACGGTGATTCTCCTGATCGCGGCGGGGGCTGTCTTTCTTTCGTTCTCCCAGGGCACCGGGAGCCCTCCCACCACTTCCTCCTCGGCGGTCACCAGCGGACAGTCAACGGGCTCTCCGACGTCGTCAAGGACGAGCACAACGGCCAGCCAGGCGAGCTCATCCTACGTCAACAAGAGCCAGGTGATCGTGGTAGTCCCTCCTGGCATCGAGGACCTGGCCAACAAGGTCTCGTTCGAGCCCATCAACATCACCGTCGTCATCGGGGTGAACAACACCGTGGTCTTCGTAAATCACGACGACCTTGAGCACATAATCGAATCGAATGCATGGCCGTCGAACGGGCAGCCCTTCCAGTTCTACAGCTTCCCAGGGCAGAGCAACACCATCACCCTGACTACCCCGGGCAAGTACACCTACTTCTGCGAGTGGCACCCCATCTGGATGGACGGGACAATCATTGTTCTCCCGTGACTGCGAAAAAGCCGTAAAGCGAACCGGCAGGTCCGGATGATGCGATGCGCGCCAGATACATCTCCGCTCTGGTGGTCGTCCTCCTGCTTGGAGCGATAGTTGCCGGCTCCTATGTCCTGGTCCAGGAGCAGACGGGGACGATCACGAGCACCAGCTCAAGCTCAACGGCCCACGTCGCCTGCACCTACCTCACATCCGTGACTAGGACCAACCTGAACACCACGCAGTTCGGAAGCGTCACCACCTTCAGCCTCCCGATTCCTCTCAGGAGTCCGAACTCCATCACAGCCGCCCCCGACGGATCGGTCTGGTTCGGGGAGGTCGCGCTCCCCGGACTGGCGCACCTCTTCCTGAACGGGACGCTGGTCGAGTATCCCTGGCCGTTCAGCAACTCGACGCCGTCATCGCTCTGCTATGACCGGTCCGAGATATGGGGAGTCGCCTTCTGGGGCGGACTGATCTGGGCTTCTGATCCGGCGAACAACCAGCTGGTCGGCATGAACACGAGCACGGGGGCGTTCACCGTGATTCCTCTTGGCAGCAGCGTGCTCCCGCGGTTCATCGCCATCGACCCGGAGAACGGCCTCTGGTTCACGGACACCTCGCCGCCGGCCCAGATTGGGGTCGTCCGCGCCGGCTCCTCCACCGCGCAGTACTACTCCGTCCCCGCCGACGCGGGGGAGTATACGGCGTCGATCCTGTTCGAGAACGCCAGCCTGGCCTACGTCACAACCGTGAACCCCAACGACAACCACGGCCAGATATTCTCCTTCGACCCGACCTCCTCCGAGATGGCCTTCTCCCAGGTGGGGGGCAATCAGACGCTCCTGGGTCCCTACAGCGTCGCCGCGGCCCAGGGAGGGCTCTGGGTGGGGGAGCACCTGGCCTCGCACGTGGCCTTCTATGACACCGCCTCGGGGCAGTGGTCCTTCTACCCGACTTCGACCGACCCGAAGCTTCCCCTGACGCTCCCCTACTACCTGCTTGCCAACGGGAGCTCGGTCTGGTTCAACGAGCATGACGCCAACAGGGTCGCCCAGCTGAGCGACGGCACCTCCCTCACTGAGTACGCCATGTCGCCGACCCCCATAGACGAGGTCGGAATCGGCAACGCGCTCACCATCGCCATCCACAAGGATCTGGTCTGGTTCACGGCCTGGACCGCCGACCAGGTCGGCTACGTCAACGACTCGGTGGCCCCTACCTTCTCGGTCTCGTCCGACTCCAACGGCACCGTCACGACCATCGCGCCGGGCGCCTCCGCCCAGTTCCAGCTCGAGATCACCGGAGCATCCTCGAAGCCGCTGAACATCACCTTCTCCGACTCCGAGTCTCCGAGCTCGCTGCCGAAGGACATCTCCTTCTCGCCGAGCGTCGACTCGCTCGCGTCGCTCGACGGCAGGGTCTCGGTGGAAGTCACCGTGAGGGTGTCGGCGGCGACGCCTCCGGGCGAGTATCTCCTGCTCATGACCGTCACGGACGGGCTCACCTGGCGTTCGGTCTATGTGCCCGTGGACGTCTCCTAGTCGTAGGCACGAAAAGCGTTAAAGCATCCGTGTTTCTCGATGATTCAGTTTGGCCATGGAGGACGAAGAGACAGGCATGCCAAGGCTCGTCAGGCGGAAGGTCTTCGCCAACAGGCCCCGACTTTGTGTGGTCTGCCTCACTCCGCTTGAGAAGCTCAGTGGCCTCGGGGGCTGGCTGATTCCCCAGGACTACCTCTGCCCCAAGTGTGGCTACAGGGGATACGCCTACCTCGAAGAGGCCGCGAAGGAACCGAAGGGCAAGACGGACTGAGCTCGGTTGGAGACCCCCCGATTCAGCGCTTCCGGAACCGTTTACGGCATCATAGTCGTCTTCACGCTGGCGCTCCTCGTGCTCGCAATACCGTTCGGAGCCTACGCCGTCTTCTCTCCGAAGCTCTCGACGAGCGGGTACACCTACCAGTCGGTGGTCTCCTCGGTCCCCATCTACATCGGCCTCTTCTCCGTCGCGCTGCCCCTGACCCCGTCCTTCGGGGAGCTGTTCCTCTTCCTGACCGCTTTGTACGCCATCTTCCTGGTCGCGGCCGCCATCCAGGGCGGCGGCGTCGTGCGGGCCCTGAAATCGGCTTCGAGGGAGGGCATGGGCGCCCTGCTGCGGAACCCGCTCTCGGGCACGATGATGATACTCGGCGCAACGCTGCTCGCGACGATCATCCTTGACCTGCTGCAGACCTCGGTGGGCGTCCCCGCCGGGGGGCTCTCGGGAGACCCATACTCTCTCCTTCTGAGCTTTACCCTCGCCCCGCTGATCGAGGAGGTGGGGTTCCGGTTCTTCCTCATAGGGTTCCCCCTCTTCCTGGTGCTGCTGCTCACGCGTTCGTCTGCGGGCAGGACGCTGAAGGCGCTGTGGCGCCCGTCGGCAGCCTGGGAGGGGGTCGACCCCGCCGAGCCCGGCGCGCCGCTGGTGGCCCCGCTGAAGCTCCTCGTCTACTTCCTGATAGTCCTGAGTTCGATCCTCTTCGGGCTGGCCCACTACCTCTCGGGCGCAGGCTGGGACATCGGCAAGGTCAGCGAGGCTGCGCTGGACGGGGTCGCCCTCGCCTACGTCTACGTCAGATACGGCCTGCATGCGAGCATAATCTTCCACTGGGTCGTAGACTTCGCCTCGAACGCCTTCGCCTTCTACGGGCAGGCGGCCTACGGCATCCCCTGGACCTCGAACAGCGTCTACACCCTGGTGCCCACCCTTGACATCCTCTTCCTGCTCGGGCTTCCCGGACTGCTGTATTTCGCGAACCTGCTGCTAAGACGGCTCGTGCGGCGCAGGCCCGGAGCGTCCTACGCTCCGGAACCGGTTGCGACCGTCTAGGCAGGCTGTGAGGGCCTCGCCCTTCCGACCGGTCCGGCGCAGCCTCGGTCACCACCGGAGACTGGGACGACCCGCAGCTGCACATGCGAGTTATTAAGACGAACAGGGGGATGACTGCGGATGACAGTCATCGGAAAGTCCATACTGACTGAGCTCGTGGAGAAGTACAAGGTCATCTCCCCAACCGTGCCCGAGGGCTTCGACGGCGACGGCTACGTCCTGACCGTGAGGGAGGACCGGACCCTCAACTACCTGGAGCACAGGAACATGATCTCCAAGGAAGTGATCTTCACTCCGCCGAACTACGTCGCCCACCTCACGGCCAAGAGCCGCTTCGGCAGGATGGGTCTCTCCTTCCTGAACTCCGTGAAGGTGCACAGCGGGTTCGTGGGTCGGCTCGCGCTGGAACTGGTGAACCTGAACAACGAAAGAGCGCCCATCACGGTGAGGCACGGGGACCCCCTCATCCACATCGAGTTCATCTCCCGGGACGGCGACCCCTCTCCCTACCGGGGGAACTACATGTTCCAGTACATGAACGAGAGGGAGACCGACGTCTACGTGAAGATACTCTCGACGCACTTCCCTTCGCTCTTCAGCCGCGAGGAGCTCAGGGCGATGAAGACGGGCCGCGTGAAGGAAGGGTAAGGATGGTATTAGCCTTTTCATAGGCGCCTGCACCGTGATACCAAGAAATCGCTAACCTTAACTCGCTGCCGTACTCACCGTATGGCATGAGCACTCTACAGGACCCAATCGGTGGATACGGCCCTAGCTACTAGGCTAGGGGCCCGTCGGGCCTTTGGGATACCCTTTCTTTCTGTATCCCCTGGGCCTTCTGGAGCAGGTTCTCGAACCTGCTCATCAACATTTGTTCGTTGAACACCCAACCCTGCCTCGACTCGTTGTACAGCTCGGGGATGAGGCTGAATGCCAGGGCGTGCCGCTGGTCGACAATGAAGTACCTTGCCGTGGTCTTGGTCTCGGCGATGACTTCCGCGAGGTGCTGCAGTCCCTCCGTTATGGACTCGATTGGGAAGACGAGTTCGGCTTCGTAGCGGTCCCCGACTGCCTCCGACCAGATGAACGGCAGCTGGTTGAGCCTGGACATCACGTCGATCCTCTTGGCCTGGTCGAGTTCCGAGAAGAGGACCGCGACGGCGATGTAGGTGTGCTTCTTGTTCAGCGCCCTGTCCGCCTTGTAGTCGTACTTGGTCCCCATCCAGTTGATGACGTAGCCCTTGATGAGCTTCCTCTCCTCGATGTGCTTCCTGAAGTGCCAGGTGAGCGTCTTGTAATTCACGTTGAGCGTCTTCGCCATCTCGGCCAGGCTCTTGTTCCCGTCGATCTGCAGCTGCTTGAGTATCAAGAGGTCGGTCTCGTCGTACTTCTCCCTCGGAGAGGGCATGTATGAGGCCACATCTCTGTCGACCCTGATCTCCTTGGACCAGTCGAAGTCCCAGAGACCTTCGTCGAAGTCGTACATCTCGGTCTTCATGGGCGGGTTCCTGAACCAGTGGAAAGTGTAGAACTCCAAGGACCTGAAATAGCCCTTGTCCTTGAGGCCGCCGAAGAACTCCCTGTACGTCTCCACCAGCTCGTCGGGCACCGAGGCGTGCACGATGAAGCGGCCGTCCGGAAGGACCTTCTCGAACGATACGAGGTAACCCTCGCCGCCGAGTATCGTGAGCATGAGCTCAGCGACGTCGCTGTAGCCGTCGGCGAAGTCCATCAGCATGATGACGCGGCGCAGCCCGAGCCTCTCGTGGTCGACGGCGACGCGGACGGCGAAGCCCTTGTTGAGCAGCTTCTCCTTGTACCTGTAGCGGACCGACTCCTTGAACTGACCCAGCTGCCTGGCGATCTCGGAGATGTTGGGTCCTATCTCGGTGATCATCTTGGCCAACTGGCCCGTCTTGATGTTTGAGCTTCCCTGTTCGCCGCTCTCTGCGCTGCCTTCTGGAGACATTGCGGTCTTTTGCCGCCCTCGCGGATTATTACTTAAGTGTTCCGGTAAAAACTCTATGTATTCTCTAATCCAGCTTGGAGATTGCCGGACCCCGAAGCTCAGATTCCCAGAGCGGTTCTCAGGCCCTTGTACCTGTTCCTTATCGTGACCTCGGTCACGCCTGCCGCCTCTGCCACGTCACGCTGGGTCTTGTTCTCCCCCTCGAGGGTACAGGAGACGTAGAGGGCAGCGGCCGCCAGGCCCATGGGGTCCTTCCCTGCCGAGATGCGAGCCTCCTCTGCCTTCTTCAGGATCTCAAGGGCCCTGCGCTTGGTCTTCTCGGATAGGCCGGCCCTGGAGGCGATCCTCGAGACGCACTTCGACGGGTCTACGACGGGCATCTTGATGTCCATCTCCTTGAGCAGCAGCCTGTAGCACCTCGCGATGTCCTTCTTCCTGACGTTTGAGACGACGGCCAGATCCTTGAGTGTCCTGGGCGTTTCGCGGTCCCTGCATGCCGCATAGAGCGACGCGGCGATTATCGCAGATATCGAGCGCCCCCTCACAAGGCCGCGCTCGAGAGCCTTCCTGTAGATGTAGGCTGCCTTCTCCACGACCGCATCCGAGACCGCGAGCTTGTCAGAGAGCCTGTCCAACTCGCTGAAGGCCTGTCTAAGGTTCCTGTCGGTGGGCTCGTGCACCTGGCTCCTGCTGTCCCATGTCCGGAGGCGCTCGACGGTGGCCTTCATCGAAGTCGAGAGGGTCTTGCCGGAGGCGTCCTTGTTCACATTCCCGATGACGGTCGCAAGGCCCATGTCGTGCATGGCTATCGAGGTGGGCGTGCCTCCCCTGGCGCGGTCGTCCTTCTCCTCCTTCGAAAAGGCCCTCCACTCGGGGCCCGTCTCCACTATCTTCTCCTTTACCACAAACCCGCAGTTGCTGCAGACCAGTTCCCCGCCGTTGGTGTCCACTACCATGGGGCCCTTGCCGCAACGGGGGCACTTGTCGAGGGCCCGCTGCAGCTTCATAACACGCGACAAATCTCGCTCGTAGGACATCTCAATGGCACCGAAGAAATCTAAACGGTGCCCGACGACTGGGCAGGATTTATTTAAACTTTGCCCAAATTCTGCGCTGATTGCGGACCAGACACGACCGGCCTGGAACAACTTCAACATAAAGCAGCTTCTGCCACGTTTCCTGTGATTTCTTGTGCATTTGACCTGTGGGAGCAGGTTCTGGTCTGGCTATGGCCGGCCGCACAGGACCCTGGAGCGGAGCGTGCACAGTTTTCATACAAAAAATGGAAGATTGCTGCATCAAGTTTTTATACGAGAGGGGTCGCTGCTCCAACCGGAATCGGCAATGCAGGGTCTAGTGCTGATGGGAGATGTCCTACAGTTCGTGGGGGCATTCGTCGCATTCTCCATAGCGATCGTGGCCTACAAGGGTGTCCGTCAGACCAACAGCTCCTCGCTGCTGCGGCTGGCGGCGGCCTTCGTCTTCCTCGGAGCCGGCTTCCTTCTGGAGGGTCTGGGAGGGTTCAGCTCGCTCGACGTGATTCCGGGCTTCGAGGTCTCCCTTGCGACGCTGCTGGTTGCGGGGCTGTTCCTGGAGACCACCGGGTACTTCTTCCTCGCCTTCTCGCACATGCTCGACGTCGTCTTCGACAAGAGGCTGGGGGCCGTGCTGGCCGTCTTCCCTCTCATGGCGATAAACCAGACGAGCCTGGAGGTCGTGCTGACGAGCCTCTCGTTCTACTTCATCCTCTACGGGGTGGTCGAGACGCTCTTCGCATACTCGAAGAACAGGAACCCCAACACCCTGCTCATCGCCTGCGGGCTGGCGGTGATAGCCGGCGGGTGGTGGATCTCGTTGGTCGCGCCCGGCGTGCTCGTGTTAAACATTTTGCAGTTGCTAATGAAGGAAGTTGGACTAGTAACACTATTCGTTCCCGTGCTGAGGTACACATTCAGTAAGAAGAGTGGGTGGAATGGCCCAATATAGAACTCAGTCGAGGATAATCGCCGATATCCTGGTGACCGCCAGGGACATGAACACCGCCGGTGACGGCGTCGGCATCACGACCCTCTTGAGGAAGGGCAACGTCTCCTACGCCAGGATGACGAAGCTGATAGCGGACCTTGTGGGCGCCGGCCTGCTGGAGCAGCTGACCCTCGAGAAGAGCGCAAAGTACAAGATAAGCGAAAGGGGAATAACCTTCCTGGCTGCCTACAACCAGTTCGAGGACTTCGCACAGTCGTTCGGTCTGCGGCTCTAGGCCGCGCGCCAGACGCGCCCGGCAACGTTCAATTACGCTTGAAGCCCAGAGGCGGGTCTTGGCTCCTGCGAGGTATCTCGTCCCCTACATCCTCATCACGGCGTTCGCCTACGTCGTCGCCAAGGACGCCCTGAGCCGCTCCTCTCCCCTGGTCTACGGGGCGCTGACCTCGCTCCTGATGACCATGGCGCTCTTCGCCGCGGCCGGGAGGTTCCGGCCGGTGCTGAACAGGGACACTCTCCTCTTTTCGCTCTTCTACTGGCTGAGCGGGGTGACCTGGCTGGTCGGGCTCGACTACATCTCCTCCGCGCAGTCGGCCATAGTCTCGTTCACGATGCCGCTCTTCACCATCCCACTGGCGTTCCTTGTCCTCAGGGAGCGAGGCTCCAGGCTGGAGGTCTATGGCGCGGTTGTCGGGTTCGCGGGAATAGTCGTCTTCAACCTGCCCCTGGTGACCGGGCGGTCGACGGCCCTTGGGGTCGGACTCACCCTCGCCGACGCGTTCTTCTGGGCGCTCTACTCGGTCTACATGAGGAAGCTGCGGCACAGGGACACGCTGCAGACTCTCGCTACGGCCTCTCTCTTCAGCTTCGTCCTGTACTCCGTCTTCTCTCTGGGCGACTTCAGCCTTATCCCGTCGCTGGACCTGGCGGCCGACGTGCTCTTCCTGGGCCTGGTCTCGGGGGCCCTCACGTTCTACCTGTGGATGGCCCTGATAAAGGTGGAGAAGGTGGGAAGGCTCACGACCGTGATCTTCGTCGCGCCCATCATCACGCTGGTGTACGGCGTCGCGACCACCGGCGTGATCCCGAACTACATCACCCTGGGCGGAGTGGCGCTCATCTTCCTCGGCATCGTCATGGCCAACTACCTCGCCGCCAGGGAGGTCGAGCCTTCGTCTGTCGCTGACGCGACGCCGAATCCGGGGCGCGCTTCTTAAGCAGGTGCTCGGGGAAACCGGCGGCGAGAAACTGCCCAAGTTCGACGTGCTTGTCATCGGCGCCGGCGTGTTCGGCATCTCCTCGGCCTACTACATCAAGAAGAACAGCCCAGAGAAGAGGGTGCTGCTTGTGGACCGCCTGGGTGACGCGGGCCAGGCGAACACCGGGCGGAGCAACGCCATGTTCAGGAACACCTTCAGCTCGGTCGACAACCAGATGCTCGCCAACGCCTCCATCGACTATTACCTCCACGTCCAGGACGAGATGGGCATCGACGTGGGAGTCGACCGCGTGGGATACCTCTGGCTGATGACCGACGCTCAGCTGGCCGCGGCCAGGACTCACCTGGCGAAGATGGAGTCGAACGGGGTCGAGATCAGGATCTACGACAGGGGCGAGCTCGAGCGGATGATCCCGGGTTTCGTCGCGGGGCCCAGTTCGGAGGAGGCCCGGATCATGTCACTGGGGGAGGTGGCGAGCGGGGTCTTCGGCGCCAAGTGCGGAAGGCTGGCGCCGGACAGGCTGGCTGGCCACTACAGGGACCAGTTCAGAGCGCTGGGGGGCGACGTCATGTTCAACACCGAGGCCAAGCAGCTGGTCGTGTCGGCCCGGGAGACAACGGGGATCGACGGCGAACCCTTCGTCTGGCAGGACTGGCACGTGACCGGGGCGCGCATGGCCGACGGGACCGAGATCTCGGCCGACACGGTCGTGGTCGCTGCCGGCGTGTGGAACAACGAGCTGCTGGACCCCGTCGGCATAGACGGCCACTGCAAAGCAAAGAAGCGGCAGCTCTTCACCATCTCCGTGGCGGGCAAGCCGAGCCTGGAGAGGCTACTCCGGTCCGGCGGGTTCAACGGCTCCGGCGTCCTGCCGATGGTGATACTGCCCAAGTCCGGCGTCATGGTCAAGGCCGTGAAGGAGAGCGGCGAGTTCTGGATCGGGTGCGAGGATGAGGTCAACAGGCCCTACGTCACATACCCCGAACACGACCTCGACAGCTACGGCCCCGAACCGTCCTACTACGAGCAGAACGTCTACCCGATTCTCCGGGAGTACTTCCCGCAGTTCGAGGGGGCGAGGCCCAGCAGGATGTGGGCCGGCCTCTACGGCTACAACACCGTCGACAACATGCCCTACGTCTTCGCCGAGAGCGGCCTGGTGGTCGTGGGCGGCGACAGCGGGAGCGGCGTCATGAAGGGAGACTCGCTGGGCAGGATCGTCGACGCAGTCTACCGCGGCGGCGAGGAGGCGGACGCAGTCCTCTACGACGGCACTCCCTTCCGGGCATCCAAGCTCGGCTTCAGGTCCAGGGACGTGGAACGGGAAGACTGGCTCCTCTAGGCGCCGCTGGGGTCACTTCTCCCTCCACCTTGCCTTGGTGAGTGAGAGCACCGTGAAGGCCACGGTGACCAGGATCAGGACTATCCAGGCCAGCTCGATGCTGGTCTCGGGCTGCTTGATCAGGCCGGCCGCGTTCTGGGCTATCTCGGACGCGTAGGTCGTGGGAGAGAGGTAGGCCAGGTACCTCCAGGGCAGAGGGATGTAGGTTATCGGATAGTACACCGGCGGTATGGTGGAGAAGAGCATCGAGAGCAGGCGTGTGAAGGCGTAGCTCTGGATGATGTCGGAGGAGATCGTCGCCAGGAGGAAGCCGAGCGCCACGGAGCTCAGGAACATGAGCCCCATCACCGCGACTATCACCGCCACCTGGAGCGGCGACGCGTGGATGAAGAAGTAGAAGAGCACTGCCAGGATCACAATGGCGGGGGATGAGTAGATGAGCTCCGAGATGGTCATGCCCGCCACGTAGACGCCGGCCCGCGTGGGCGAGCCGACCACCATGTCCTGAATCCTGAAGTCGTTCTTGAGGTGGGTCAGGTCGCTCTGGAGCGCGGTCCCGCTGTTGAACATGGTCATTATCAGGCCTCCCTCAATGGCATCTGCGAAGAGGGAGCCGCCGCTGGCGAACGTGATCAGCACGAGGAAGGAAAGGGGGGAGAGGACCGTGCTGACCAGGATCGCCGGATAGTTCTTCATGGCGTAGACGGCGTTGACGAGTATGGAGGCCAGGAGCTGGCTGGTCGTCCTGCCCAACTAGCTGTCTTCCCCCTTGCTCTTTCCTCGTGCCAGCACGTAGTTGAAGATGTCGTCCAGCGTGACCGGGTTCAGAGAGAACTGCAAGCCCTGGTCCACGAGCCTCCTGGTCGTGGCCAGCGCCTCGTCCTCCGTGGTGAGGAGCTGCGTCCTCCCATCGCGCCTGGTGTACTTCTCTCCCGCGAAGGAAGCGGGCCCGGGGTCTCCCCGGGGAAGGACCAGGCTGTAGCCGAACCTCATCTCCCTTCTGAGCTCGTCCAGCGTGCCCATCGAGAGCAGCCGCCCGGCTTCCAGGATTCCTATCCTGTCCGAGACGTGCTCAGCCTCCTCGAGGTAGTGAGTTGTGAGGAAGACGAACCTCTCCCGGCCCAGCTCGATGAGGACGCTCCAGAGCTCCCGTCTCGATACGGGGTCGAGGCCGGTCGAAGGCTCGTCCAGGAAGATGATGTCCGCCTCGGATGCAAGCACCATTGCGACGAGCACCTTCCTCTTGATTCCGCCGGAGAGAAGGCGGTTGAGGGTGGTGGCGTACTTCTCTATGCCCACCCTTGCCAGGGCTTCGGCGGCCTTCTTCTTGGACTCGCCGTAGCCGTATCCCCTCCAGAGCATGTATGCGGTGACCGTCTCGACGGGCGTCATCCAGGCCACGGTCCGGCCCTCCTGCGGGACGACCGCTATCCTCTCGCGGAGCATCTTGGCGTCGGCCATTACGTCGAGGCCGTCTATCTCGGCCGTCCCGGAGGTCGGCTCGAGCAGGGTCGCCAGGATTCGCGTGAGCGTCGTCTTCCCGGCGCCGTTCCTGCCTATGAGCGTGAAGATTCCGTGGGTCGGAACCGCCAATGACACGGACGAGAGCGCCCGCCTGCGGCCCCCGTAGACCTTCGTGAGGTCGCTGCAGACGAGTTCGCCCGAAGCCTTCATGGCTTCCATCCCTTGCGCAGCTGCTCTAGATAGGCGACGCGGGAGAGCTCATCGGCACTGGAGTTCTCCTCTCTGGGGACCCATTCGAAGGAAATCAGGGGGAACCTCCCTGCCTCCTCAACGGCCTGAAGGTACTTCTCCACGTAGGAGCCCTCTCTCCTGTTCCTGAGCGCCTTCTTGCTCACCTTCCATTCCCCGGACATCTGGCCAACCAGGAGCTTGGAGTCTGAGCGCACCACAATCTCCTCTTCCGTAGAGTCGCGGAGCTCCCGTAGGGCCATGACAAGACCATCGTACTCGGCGAAGTTGTTCGTAACCTGGCTGCCCGCGAAGCCGTGTCGCTCCAGGATCTTCTTTCCGTCTTTGTAGATGACGAACCCGTAGGTCCCCAGGCCTGGATTCGGCTCGGCGAGTCCGTCGGTGTAGACCAGGATCATCCTTCTCGCTGAAACTGAATCCCTAATTATGCGATGCGGACCACGGGCAATACTCTTCAAGCCAGCTCGACTCAAATTCATCTTCAAAAGGTAGGGGGGGTTGCCCTTTGGCGGGACAACCCTGCTCTTGCAGCCTAGTAGGCTTTCGTCTACTGTTCTGCTGACTCTTCTGTAGACTCTTCTACCTCAGAGGAAGCGTCCTCTGAAGGTGCGGCAGCCATCGAACCTTCCACGAGCTGTCCGGTCGCGTACCTGTTCGAGACCTGGGTCACCTTGACCCTCACCTGCTGGCCCTGCTTTGCTCCGGCCACGAAGATGACGAAACCGTCGATCTTCGCGATGCCGTCGCCGCGCCTGCTGACGTCGGAAATGGTAACGTCGTACTCCTTTCCAACTTCAACTGGCTTGGGCTTGAAGGATCTGAAACCGCCTGCCGATGACCCACCTCCGCCGAATCCACCGCGGTTATACCCGCCACGTTGTCCGAAACTCATCCGTTTTTCACATCCTACCTAAGTTTCCGTCGGTAATTTCTCCTTCCAAACGCGGCGTAAATAAACGTTAGGCTGGCAGGTTCGCCAGAAAGGCTGACCGAGCTGCCCCGCGAGGAAGGTAAGCTGGGCCTGACCAGATAAGCCGGCGGGGACCTACTTAGTAGCAGACTACTACTGCCTATATTAACGCGCATCGCGCCTATCCAAACCATGAAGGTGCTGACCGATTCAGTGGTCTTCAAGGAGGAAGAGGCCCTGTTCCTTTCCCGGGGAGGGCTCGCTAGGGTGGCGACCGTGTCTCCCGATGGCTCTCCTCACGTCGTTCCCGTGGCATTCGAGTTCGACGGCCAGCACATCTACTTCAGCGGCTGGAACCTTGCCAGGACCCTCAAGTTCCAGAATCTTGAGAGAAACCCCAGCGTCGCCATCGTCGTCGACGACGTCATCTCGGTCAGCCCCTGGAGGGTCCGCGGCGTCGAGATCAGGGGAATCGCCGAGCTCCTGGCCCAGGACGGCCATCCATACGTCAGGATCAAACCGATGATGAAGGTCAGCTGGGGGCTCTAGGGAGGATTTGACTTGACTCAGCTCCTCGAGCCGCTCATCTCCTACACGCCCTACCTCGCCCTGTCGGCGAGGCACAGGTCGCCATATCGTACATATTGAAAATATGAGAAACGTTATCCTAGGCGCGGGCCGAGGGCAGAGGGACACGGTCAGTGGACAACGTAATTGGATTTAGTAGTTCTGAGACACGGTGAGGCCGGCAAGAGCATGAGCGCCGCCAGCGGCGACTTCGAGCGCGCTCTGACGGCATCCGGTAGGAAGGAGGTCGAGGCCGTGGCCGAAGGGCTCTTCCGCCTGGATCTCGGCGTCAGCATCATCGCCACCAGCCCGCTGAAGAGGGCCAAGGAGACCGCCACCATCGTTGCGAAGGTGCTCAAGAAGGAGGGCCGCGTCGAGGTCTGGGACGAGCTGAAACCAGAGAGCGAGACTCCCGCACTCTACCGCCGGCTCAGCAAGCTGAAGCAGGACTCATCGGTCCTTGTCGTCGGCCACGAACCCCTCCTCAGCGGCATGGTCGGTGAGCTGGTCGCCGGCACCAACCACACCAGGATTGCCCTGAAGAAGGCAGGGGCCGCGAAGGTCGAGCTGACCTCGTCCGCGCCGAAACCGGTCGGCGAACTCAGATGGCTGATGACGCCGAAACAGTTGAAGAAGCTGGGCTGAGGCAACTGATATACTCGGGCGAGCGAGGGCTACCGCCCATGCGGGCCTCGGTCATAGACCTCGGATACAACTCGCTCAAGATGGTCAGCTACAAAATCAGGTCCGACAACTCATTCAGGGCCTACGACCAGCGCGGAAGCCTCACCCGACTCGGCGAGGGACTGCAACAGACCGGCTACCTTGGAGAGCTCGCCATGAAGCGGACGCTCCGCGAGCTGGCACTGCTGAAGGAGGTGAACCGGCTCTCCCAGGTCGACCGCGTCCTGGCCATCACCACGTCCCCGGTGAGGGAGGCTGCAAACGGGGAGTGGTTCAAGGGGGAGGCGGAGGCCGTGCTGGGCTTGAAGTTCAGGGTGCTCTCTGGAAAGGAGGAGGCGCTCTTCTCCTACGTCGGCGCTGCGCGGTCGACGCGGTTCCCCGATGCGCTGTTCTTCGACCTCGGCGGCGGCTCGCTCGAGTTCACATGCACCAGGGGGTACCGGGTCAGGAAGATCCTCTCGCTGCCCATCGGAGCACTGCGCATGAGCGAGCTCTACAGCGGGGAGGACCGGCGCTTCTCAAAGAAAGACTACGCCAGAATGGGGCGCAGAATCGCGGAGATGTTGCCAACGCGTGAGGAACTCGGCCTCGCCGAGGGGACGGTCCTGCTGGGAGTGGGAGGTACCCTCAGGGCCCTGGCAAAGTACGATCAGTGGATGAGGGAGTACCCCCTGAACAAGCTGCACGGCTACCGGCTCAGGCGTAAGTCGATACTCGCCATCAACAAGCGGCTCAGGAAGATGGACGCCAGGAGGATAGCCGGCCTGGACGCAGTGGGTCGGGACCGCGCCGAGAGCTTCGCTGCCGGCGCGCTGGTGATTTCGACCATGATGAGCAAGCTGAAGTTCGACGACGTCGTGGTCAGCACGCACGGCCTCAGGGACGGGGTCCTCTCCGAGTATCTGCGCGACCCTGCGAGGTACGCGCGCGAGAGATTCGACGAGCAGAAGGCAAACAGCTCCATGGCACTCTGGCGCGCGAGAGAGGCGGGGACAGAGGCATTCAGCGGCGCGCTGGCCTCAAGGGGCGTGATCACCCTGGGAGAGAAGCTAATCCTCGACGAGGCCATCGAGTCGTTTCTAGACCTGTATCTCAAGACGAGGCCCGAGAGCCTCTTCTACACCATCGTGAACGAGGACAGCTACCTCGAGCACAGGGACCAGGTAACCCTTGCAATCTCTCTGGTCCGGGCCAAGTCCCCGAAGGCCGCCAACTGGTTCCTGGCGCGCCACAGATCGATACTGAGTGAGGGGACGAAGGAATCGACGGTCAGGCTCGCCGCCATGATCCACCTGGCCGAAGTCCTGGAGATGACGAAGTCGACCGCCCGGTTCCGCGTGCAGGACGGCGCTCTGACCTTCCAGGTCAACACTTCCCAGAACGAGTTTCCGAAGCTGCTCCTCGAGCGAGCCGCCAGGGAGCTCGAGGGCGTGACCGGAAGAATGGTGAAGACCATAATAAGCCGAAGCCGGGAGCGGGCGCAGGTGGCCCCCCTGGCCGGGAGATAGAGCCATGAGCGTTGAGAAGAGCGGTGGGAAGGAGAAGTTCAGGGGCAGGCTGATCGTCGTCGAGGGCATCGACGGTTCTGGCAAGTCCACGCAGCTTCACCTGCTCGACCAGTGGCTAAGGCACCTGGGCGTACTCGTCTTCAGCACCGAGTGGAACTCCTCGGATGTCGTGAAGGAGATAACCTCGAAGGGAAAGAAGAAGGCCATGCTGACTCCCACGACCTTCAGCCTGCTCCATGCAACCGACTTTGCGGACAGATACGAGAGGAACGTGGCCCCGCTTCTTCGCGCAGGCTACTTCGTCCTGGCGGACCGCTACATCTACACGGCCTATGCCAGGGACGCGGTCCGAGGTTGCAACCCGAGGTGGGTCCGCAGGATCTACAGCTTCGCCGTGAAGCCCGACGCCGCGTTCTACTACCATGTGCCGGTCGATGTGGCCGTGAAGCGCATCCTGACCGGCAGGCCCAAGCTGAAGTACTACGAGGCCGGCATGGACCTGAACCTCGCCAACGACGAATACGAGAGCTACAGGATATTCCAGGGTCGCATAATCGAGGAGTACAAGCGGATGGCCGCCGCCGAGGGGTTCCGCGTCATGGACGGCACGCTCGACATAGAGGTCCAGCAGGCCCTCATGAGGAGGCAGGTCCTGGAGCTGCTGCCCCCAGACGTCGCTGCGCTCGCCTCGAAGGAGCTCGGTCCTCCATGATAGAGTCGGCCAGAGCGCTCGGGCCCAGGCCCCTGACATTCTACGGCGACGGCATCCCTGGCCTTAGGGGCCGCGAGATCAAGGGCAGGCTGATCGTCGTCGAGGGGCCGGACGGCTCCGGAAGGTCGACCCAGGTCGACCTCATCACGGCCAAGCTCGAGTCCGAGGGCCACGCGGTCACGACCTCCGGGCTGAAACGGTCGGAGCTCATAGGCGCGGGCATACTGCAGGCGAAGCAGAAGCTGCCGCTCGGGAAGAAAACCCTCACGCTCTTCTACGCCGCGGACTTTGCGGACCAGCTTGAGCACAAGATAATCCCCGCCCTCGAGGCGGGCTATATCGTCCTGGCGGACCGCTACATCTACACCCTGATCGCCAGGAGCACGGTGAGAGGGACCAGCCGGAAATGGTCCCACGACCTGTTCGGTTTCACCATGAGGCCCGACCTGGTCTTCTACCTCGACGTGGACCCGCGCGAGCTCTTCCACAGAGTCTTCCAGAAGTACAAGGGGCTCGACTACTATGAGTCCGGAGCGGACCTGGGGCTGTCCGACGACCTCTACGACTCCTTCGTCATCTACCAGCGGATGATGGCCAGGGAGTTCAGGGCGATGGAGAAGCGCTACGGGCTCGTGCCCATCGACGCCAACCGACCCGTCGCCGAGGTGAATGCAGACCTGCAGGGGAGGATAGAACGATACCTCCATGAAGGACAGTAGTCCGGCTGTCGCCCAGTTCCTGGACGAGTACGGCAAGCGCTGCGATAGCGTGAGCAGGACCCTCCGGGTCTATCTGGGCGACCCGGGGTCCACCCAGACCCACGGCCTTCGGGCAGCCGTCAGGCGGCTCGACGCGGCCATCAAGGTTCTGCCCAAGAGCACGAGGAAGGAGAAGGCGGTCAGGCGTTGCCACGAGCGATGCAGGGATTTGCTGAGGCAGACCTCGCGCATAAGAGACATCGACATCATCTTGGCCACAATCGCGGCCCACTCTGACGACGCCACCGTCTCCCTGATGCTGAACAACCTGCAGGAGGAGCGAGATGAATTCGTCGACAACTCGACCAAGGCCGCCTGGAGGCTCTTCGAGCACCCCCCGCCGAAGCTGGCGAGAAGGGACCTGCCGAGGTTCGCCAGGCGCGTCGAGACCGTCCTGCGGGCGCTCGACGTCGAGATCGGGCGCGAGCTCCAGGTCTCGGTCGCCGACGAGACTAAGGTCGAGGAACTCCACTCGCTCCGCAAGGACTGCAAGAGGCTGAGGTACACGCTCGAACTCCTCCCTTCAGTCGAGGGGCACTCACGGCAGATCCTGTTCATGCGAAGGTGGCAGGACCTCCTGGGCGAGATCCGCGACTTGGACGTAATACTGGAATACCTGTCCCGCGCCAGATCCTCCCCGGTCGTGAAGGCAGTGGTCGCTTCGGAACGCGCCCGTCGCCACGCTCGCTACGCGGCCTTCGTGAGGCTCTCCAGAAAGAAACCCCGCCCCTGGGTTCTCCGACTTGGCGGCTCCGCCGACGGCACAGTCGCCCCTAGGTGAGGATGCTCAGCTTCGTCTCGGGATATCCCCGGGATACGTCGCAGTCGACGGCGTAGAGACTGGTGTAGGGCTTGACCCCCTGGAACATGAGCAGGCCGTTCTTCTTCGTCAGCCTGAGGTGCCAGTCGACGATGCCGGCTATCTTGTCGAGAATCCCCAGCGAGGGCTTGGCCAGGCCCAGTGTGATATCGCGCGCTGCTCTGGTCGTGGCGATGGCGAACCCGACCTCGTTGAGCAGCTTCTCCGGATACCTGGCGTACATCGTCTCCATGCTGTCGTAGCCGATGTTTCTTATGACGGGCTGGTTTCCTGACCTTGCCTTGAGCTCCCTGTAGGCCGCGTGGAGCCGTCTGGAGCTCTCCTCGAGCTGCGCCTCGTCCTCAACCCCCTGATTCTCGGTCATTGGGACGACGTAGGGAGGAGGCGACGGGGACCCGGTCCTTGCCGGCTGCTCCTGCTCGAATATGCGCACGAAGTTGTCGAAGAGCTCGGCCGTGGTGTAGGGCGTCCAGGCCGCCTTGATCTCCTTGGCGCTGACACCTCCCGTCGGAAGGACGAGCACGCCTCTCATCTGGTTGACGGCGTTCAGGCAGAGGGAACGGGTGAAGAGCCGCAGTTCCCTGATCATCACCTCCGAAGAGGACTCGAGTACCACGTAGGCCCCCCGGGGGAGCCCTCCTCCGAGTACGGCGTCTAGGTCTCTGCTCCCGGTCGAGACCAGCCCGTTGGTGTCGGGTATGGGCTCCCACCTCTTTATCTGCGCGGGCGAGCGCAGCTCCGTGGTCAGCACGCGGAACCCGTTGTCGATGGTGTAGGTCACGGCCCGAGTCCACAGCTTCGTCCCCCTCATCTTCCTGATCTCCAGCTCGCGTGGGATCGTATGCTTGAGGTTGAGGACACCGTCGGCTACGAACTCCTCTGACCCGTCGCCGATGCGGTCCTCGCCCGTCGGCTGCTCGCAGATGACGAGCGTCGTGCAGCCCAGGTTCCTCACGATCTTCCCCAGCACCGTGTGAAGCACCTGCCTGCCTTCGTAGTCGGTGCCGATGGCCTGGGCCATGGCCGAGTAGGAGTCGACGACGAGCCTCCGGGCGCCGGTGGCGCGTATCGTCTCGAGCAGCTCTCCCGCGACCTTGCCCATGCCCTCCCGGGTCGTGGCGAACATCTCGAGGAACTTGAAGCGCCCCTCCTCTTCGAGCGCCTCCATGTCGAGGCCCACCGTCCTCATGTTCTCGAAGAAGGCCTTCCTGTCCTCGCTGAAGGAGACGTAGACGCCGTTCTCCTTCTCGCGCCGGGCTCCCTGGTATAGGACGCCCGCTGAGAATATCGTCTTGCCGGTCCCCGGGTTGCCGCTCACGAGGATAAGGCTACCCCGCGGGAAACCCCCGCCCAACAGGGAGTCCAGTTCAGCGTTGCCGGTCGACGCCCGCTGGATGGCGAACTCGCCCGCCGCCTTCGGCTTTGGTCTCATCTCGCACATGACGGGTACGACGAGTATATAATCGATGGACACTCAGTGCACTCACCCGTGTTGCTGCCGCTCGCGGCCCTGGTCTGACCCCCCGTACGAGGACCACGCGGAGCGTGAAGGATTAAATCCCGCCCTTCGCAGGCCGCCAATCCATGCCCAGAGAGATCACGAGCAAGGAAGAATTCCAGAAGCTGCTCCCCAAGGCCACAGAGATTCGAGTGCTCAGAAACGGCGATTCGACCAAGGTGAAGCTCAGGACTGCAGACCAGCTCTACACCTACAAGACCAAGGAGGCCGACGTGGAGACCCTCACCAAGGGCACGAAGCTCCCCCTGGTCGAGTACTAGCGGACTATCATCAGGACGAGCGTCCCCAGCCCAAGGGCCATGGGGACGGGAAGCCCCGGGAGCATCTTGGACTTGGAGAGCAGGTAGAGGGTTATCACTACGCCCAGGTCCACGGCCAGCAGCGTCCAGAGCGCGTAGTAGGCGTTGAACTGGTAGAGGGCCAAGGCCGGGAGCATCGAGTAGAATATGGTGTCGCCTGTCCCTATCGAGAACTCCCCGAGCTGCGACGTGACCGCGCTGAGGACCTCCGTGGGCGCGATGGTCACCAGCTGCCTCAGGGGTCCGGCGAAGACGGCGTAGATGTCATAGATCGAGAAGATCAGCGGGAGCAGCAGGGCGGTGTACAGGGGGATTTCCGCGGCGAAGTAGCTCCCCACCTCGGCCGAGAGGAGACCGGTGATGAACGGCGCGACGAAGAGGAATCTCCGCCTGCGGACGCTCAGGGCGAACAGCGCCACGACGCCGGCCGAGAGGACGAGCGAGAGGTACAGCGCGGGATACTCGGACATGTAGCTCGACGTGACGTCGTCGGCGGTCAGGAGGGTGAGCAGGAACAGGGCCAGGGATGTCCCCAGATAGACCACCGAGGTGAATATGCGCGCCCTCCTTCTCCTGATGAGCCAGACGGCCACAAGCGTGCTGGCGAGCACCGCCGCGACCAGTAGCAGAGCGTTCGAGAAGGAACCCGCCGGCGAGGTCCCGGCCGGGGCGTAGGTTGCGCCTACCTGGATTGTCACAGGGGTGTTCACGTAGGTGAAGTAGAGAGCGACCAGCTGGACCACGGCGACGAAGCCCACCATCAGCCCGATCCCCTTGGCGTTGATGGCCTTGGCCCGGGCCTCGGAACCCAAGGGGGTCAGACCTCGTAGACTTCGCTGACTCTCGGGGCGAAGGCCTCGACGCCAAGCTCGTTGTGCAGCTCCGTCGCAAGCTGTACGCAGCTCTCCTCCTCTCCGTGGACGGTCATGAACCTGGGCGAGCCGCCGATGCCCTTGAGGTCAGAGAGCAGGGCCCCCCTCCCGCTGTGCGACGAGAAGTCGAACTTCCTCACCTGGGCCTTCACCTTGGTGGGCTTCCCGTTGATGAGGGTGAGCCCCCGGTCCAGCAGCGTCCTGCCTGGAGTGCCAGGTACCTGGAAGCTCACGAGCGAAATTCCGTTCTTCTCCTTCTGGGAGAGCCGCTGGTTGTAGAAGATCGAGGCTCCTCCGACGAGCATCCCCGCGGGGGATATCACCACGCCTGGCTTCTTGATGAAGTTCTCCCTCTGATTCCATCCGGTGATCTGCTCGGTGCCCTCCAGGGTCCTGCGGAAGAGCGTCGGGTCTCGGATGTACTCCTGGTACCGCAATATGATCTCGTTGACCTTCAGGGCCATGCCGTCCATCCCAATGGGGTGCTTGAACCCGTGCCTGTGGAGCGTCATGGCGAGCTCCTGGGCCCTGCCGACCGAGAACGCCGGTGCCAGAAGGACGCCCCCTCCTTCGACTATCTCGTTGGCGTAGTCCACGAACTCCTTCTCGACGCGCTGCCTCTCCGGGTGCTCGGCTGTGGCGTAGGTGCTCTCGGTGATGACCATGTTCGCATCGCCGAGGCTCTTGAAGGACGGGTTGAGCAGCTCGGTCTCGGTGCCGTTGATGTCTCCCGTGTAGATGAGCCTCTTGGAGCCAGCCTCGACGGCGACGATGCACGACCCGGGGATGTGGCCTGCGTCGTAGAAGGTCACGGTCATGTCCTTGATCTGGAAACTCTGCTTGTAACCGTGGTTTACGGTGGCCTTCTCCATGGCCAGCAGGTCGAGATACTCGAACGGCAGGTAGGGGCCCGAGATCTTGATGAAGTCGTTGATGAGAAGGCTCGAGAGCTCCGATGTCACCGGCGTGGAGTGCATCTTTACCCGCTCCCCGCCGATGAAGAAGACCGGCGCGGCGCCGGAGTGGTCCAGGTGGGCGTGGCTCAATATCAACCCGTCCACGGCCTTGGGCTGGACGTGCACGGGGAACCCCGGTTCCTTCGTCGTCATTGCACCGTAGTCCAGCAGGATGTTGGTGTCCCCGTGCGAGACCATGAAGCCGGACCTGCCAACCTGGCGGGCCGCTCCTAACACTTTAACTTGCATAACTATAAGCTGCGTTTTAGCGCTGCGGCGCCTATTCTTTAAGTGTTTGTCCGTCTTGTCGCCGCCGTCGTCGTTCCGCGGCTGAGCCCGGGCACCGATGGAAGCGTTCTACCGCTGAACGGGTACGCAGGGAGGGCAACCTGGTGGATGTCAAGCCATCGACTCGGGACGTCTCCGAAGCTTTCCGAGCCGCGTGTTCACCGGCCTTGAACGCGCGTTCCAAAGCGCAGTCTCAACTGTGGCCCGTTCGCATGGTACGCCGATGACAATGACGCAAAGCATAGAAGGCAAGCGGATTGGAGTCCTCTGCGCGGCGGCGTTGATGGTCACCGTGCTGGTGATCGCCTCTCCGGCAGCCGCCAACCCCGTACAGCCGGTCTCAATCATCCTGACCAGCACCTCCGGGCAGTACTGGGAGCTCGGGGGCCCAACGTCCCTCACCGGACCCGCAGCAGGGACCATGACCATAGCGCCCATGGCGAACGCAGCTTCGGTCTACGACGCCAAGGTCACGGCGGGCGCAGTCTCCCTGGGAACAACGACCTACTCCATCACGGGCGGGTCGGCCGTGATGACACAGGGGTTCATCAAAGGAGTCGGAACGGTCGAAGGTGGCAGCTTCACCTTCACGGCGTTCTCGTCGGGCCCGACGCCGCTCGGCGGTCTCTTCTCCTACAACCTGCTCATGATGAACATCCACGTTGGCGGAAACGACTACTTGGTGCTGCTGCACGTGACGACGACAATCATCGCTGCAGGTCGCGCCTAGCGGCACCATCCTCCCTTTTTTTCCGGACGCGCCCTTTCAGGGTCGGCTCCGCCCGGCACGTGGTCCAGACAGGCTCGCGAGGGCAGAGTCCTGGACAGATGAGTTTAAGGAGAGGCTCCCGGAAGCGACACCACATCTTTGTCATCCATCAAGATAATACCTGAAGGCAAGACCCTCAAGACCAAGACCCTCATAGCGGGATTCCACGGCATCGGCGCCACGGGCTACTGGTCGGTGAAGTTCCTCATCGAGGAGCTGAAAGCGGAGCGCGAGTTCTACATCGACTCGGAGTTCGCCCCTGCCGTCTCCTCTACGCTCAACGAAAGGATCTCGACCCCCTACGAGCTCTTCGTGTCGGGCGACCTGGCCCTGCTGAAGGCCGACGTGCCCCCGCTGAGGGAGAACGAGAACAAGTTCTTCAGAGAGCTGGGCCAGTGGATAGCCGACTCCGGCGTCCATGAAGTGGCGCTGATAGGCGGCCTGGACGAGTCCCTCAAGGGCGACGACTCGAAGTACAGGGTGGTCGTCACGGACACGATGGCGAAGCTCGAGGAGCTCAAGGGCGAGCCCATCCTCGAGGAGGGCCGGATGATTGTGGGCCCGGTGGCGATACTCCTCAACACGCTCCAGATGCACAACGTCCCCGCCTACGCCCTGCTCGCCTACTCGAACACCGAGAGAGTAGACCCGAGGGCTTCGGCCTGCGCCGTCGAGTTCCTTGCGAAGCGCTACAACATCAACATCAGCACGGCGCCCCTGATCAAGGGAGCCGAGGAGCTGGAGAAGGAACTGATGGGGATGGCCCAGAAGGACAAGGAGCGCGGCCCCTCCGGCGCCATCTACTCCTAGGCGCGGCCCTTCACGGTCCGCGTGCGGTCCTTCCGGCAGATCACGACGGACGAGTACCCCATGGTCCTCAGCTTCTTCACGGCGGCGCGGACTTGGATGGGGCCGACCGCTCCATCGCTCACGGTCTGGGTGAACGGGTAGACGAACTCCAGTTCCGCCGGGTAGGGGCCCAGCTGCCTGTGAAGCTTGTAGATGTCCCGCGGCGAACCCTTGGTGAGCTTCAGGAGTCGCTGGTGGAACGCGCTCCTCGAGAGAGGCCTCTCGCCCTCGGCCACGACGAGGATAGCTTCGGTCGACCTCCTCTTCATCACCGGCGCCAGGTGCGCCCGGGCCGCGGCCAGCTCCGGACGGGACGCGTCGACGTCGCTCCGCACCAGCAGCCCGCGCTCCTTGAGGAACGGAGTCCCGCCGGCCAGCCACTCTGAGTTCTTCGCCATCTCCCTGAAGGCGGTCATCACCCGGGGGTGGACTGCTGCCCTCTCCTCGACCAGGTCCCAGAGGCGTCCCTCAGCGATGGCCTCCCTGCAGCGGAGGACCTCCTGCCTGAGCAGGTAGAGGTTGTGCAGCGAGAGCCTGTTGACCCTGTCCCACCTCTCCATGAGCACGAGGTCTGCCTTGGTGGTCGAGTTGCAGACCGGGCAGCTGCAGGGCAGGCAGTTCATCTCCTCGAGGATCAGCGTCCCACGTTCGGTCATGTACCTTCCCTGCCTCGCGAAGAGGGCGTAGCTGGCGGAGTCGAAGGTGTCGCAGCCGAGCGCGACCGAGAGCGGTATCGTGAGAGGGTGGCCCGCGCCGAAGAGGTGGAGAGGCACCGAGAAGGGCATCGACCTCCGGGCGGCCATTATCATCCGCACAAGGTCCGCGAAGAGATAGTTGTCCATCATCTCCACGGGGCTGCCCAGCGCCAGAAACTCGAAGCCCGCCCGCAGCATCGCCATCGTCGAGGCTCTTACGAGCCCGTCGAAGAGGCCGCCCTGGATGGGTCCGACCCAGGTGGTCTTGGAGTCCCTGAACCTCCGGATGGTCTCGAGGGCGCCATCAAGGCTGACCTTCATGGTCTCGCGGGCGTACTCCTCCGAGAGCGTGTAGCCCGTCGGCTTGTCCAGCGTCACTGCGAGGTCCGAGCCGATGGCCGACTGGAACTCGGCGATGATGCCGGGCGTCATGTCGACCTGTCCGTACTGGAGCACCTGGTATCCTCCGGAGTCCGTCATCAGGACCCCGTCGTAGCCCAGCATCGCGTGGAGGCCCTTGGCCAGCGCCTCCTCCCTCCTCCTCTTGTACGTGATGAAGGCGTTGGTCATCAGGGCGCCGAAGCCCATCTCCGTGTACTTCGCCAGCGGGATGTCGCGCAGCACGGGGTGGATGACCGGCACGAGGCAGGGAGTCTCGATGGACCTGCCGCCGACCCTGAGTACCCCTATCCTGCCCATCAGGTCCGTCTCCCTGACCTCGAATGTGATGGGCATGGCTTCACGACCCGACGAGGCTTGGGTTAAATCTTCCCGGCCCTATCCCTGGGCGGTCCCGCTCACTTCTTGACTTCGCGCATGTACTCGTCGTAGATGCTCTTGGCCTTGTCCACGGCGAGCCCCGCCCCCTCCACGCCCTTCTCGGTGACCTTGATCTTGTCCATGACCATGATGACGCCGAGGTCCTCCCTGACCGAGACGAGCCCGGGGAATACGCGGTTCATCCTGTCCCCAAGGGCCTTGAAGTCAAAGGGCTTTGCCAGTAGCTTGATCTCCCTCACGTTCGAACCGTTGACTGCCACCTTGAAGACGTTCTCTCCCGCCCCCGTGACCTTGTCCAGTATCAGGTTGAGGCTCTCGTCCACTCCTGCCAATACTCCCCCGTAGTCCTTCCCCTCGGCGGTGGTGACCGTGACGGGCTTACCTATGAACGCGTTCAGCTCGTCCCCAAATCTCCGGAAAACTATAGAAGACAATTTCCGCGTCCTGACCGATTCCCGCCCTTTTAGAGCTTTTCTAGGGGCGTGAAGGGGATTCTGGCAAACTGTAATATCAGGGGTGTGACCGGCGCCCTGCGATGACCGAGGAGAAGACCTACGGGGGCATGCGGTTCCTGGTGCTCTTCCTCGCCGGCCTGTCCTTCGTCGACCTGGCCGTGATGCTCGTGGTCATCGTCCTGCACGCAGGCTGGCCTGGTACGGTCTCCGCGGCGGTTGTGAACCCGCTCTTCTACATCCTCGCCGCAGGGTCGTGCTCGTCCGTGGTCGCGGGCATCTTCTGGCTCCTCCTGAGGTACCCTAAGCACAGGATGACCCTGCTCTTGCTCTTGATGATAACGACCGGCATCTTCCTGGCCCACTTCTACACCATCAACAACCCCGCAGCCTACACGCCCTATTCGCTCTCGGGCGGCGTCGGCCAGACGGTCCACGATGACCGCATCACGCTCTCCTCGACGCTCTCGGGCGCGGACCTGGGGATCACTGTACAGGACTCCGGAGGCGATGCGATCGGGTCGCTGGCGCTGTCCGTGGGCAACGTCTCTCTGTCCGACTCGGCGCTCTCGTCGACGCCCAGCGTCTCGGCGCCGCTGATGCCGGGCGCCCAGGTGACCGGGAACTGGACCGTGCACACCTTCTCGTCGACCCAGATCACGGTGTCCTATGTCGACATGAGCTGCTACGACGTGAGCAAGCAGGTCCAGGGCTGCGTCATGGACGAGATCTACTACGTGCCCGCGGCCCAGGCGCTGCTCTCCGGAGAGAAGTGCGCCGCCGGCCAGGACAACTGCAACATAGAGCACCCGTTCCTGTCCAAGGCGGTGATAGCCGCGGGCATCGCCATATTCGGCAACAACGCCTTCGGCTGGAGGTTCTTCGAGGTCGTCCTGGGCACGCTCAGCATCCCCGTGCTCTTCGGGATCTGCTGGAGCCTGACCAGGGACGCGAAGATCTCGCTCTTCGCCGCCTACCTCCTGGCCTTCGAGACTCTCTTCTTCATCCACTCGAGCATGGCTGTCATCGACGTCCAGAGCATCTTCTTCGCGCTGCTGGCCTTCCTGGTCTACCTGGCCGACATCCGGATCTGGAAGCTGGACCGGGTGACCCTCGCCGCCGTCCTGCTGGGCGTCTCGGCTCTCTGCAAGGAGACGGCCATATTCATGGTAGCGTTCCTCCTGTTCTACAACCTGCTCTTCGGCACCGGAGGGAAGAACGCCAGGGCCCTCTCCACGCTGAAGATGCTGATAATCGTCGGAGTCGTCTTCGCGGCGGGGCTGCAGCTCTACGTGAGCCTCTTCGGCGCAGGCGGCCTGACCACCTTCGTAGACGACATCAGGTACATACTGAGCTACGGATCGGGGCTGAAGATGACGCCGACGAGCCAGGGCTGGTCTGTCTGGGGCAGCGGTGCTCCGTACATCACCCCGTTCAACTGGGTGACCTACTACTCAGCCGTGGGCTACTTCGTCACCCGCATAATCGGCAGCTACACCTACGTATCCATCGGCTACTGGGGCATCACCAACTTCTTCGAGGTGTGGCTGACCTACATCTGGGCTCCCTACGTGGTCTACCTGGCCTACAAGCTCTGGGCAAGCCGGGCCGCGGTGGCCGGGGCCGTGGCTGACCTGACCTCGGCCGTGAGCATCGACACGCCCTCGTTCCGGCTCGCGCGGTTCGCTCTGCTCTGGTTCGTCTTCTGCTACTTCCCCTACATCGCGCTCTACTACTATGGGAGGATCACCTACCCGTACTACATCCTGCCGGCCATCCCGGCCATCTCCATAGGCTGCGCCTACCTGCTCACGCGGAAGTGGTTCTTCCAGGAGGTGGCCTACGTGCTGCTGGCGGGCGTCTTCCTCTGGTTCTTCCTCTACTACCCGGACAAGTCGTTCCTGCCCGGCCAGCTGAGGGCCATCCTGGGCCACTGAGCGTTTGCATCGCCGGATAAATCGCAGGCCGGGATGAGAACACTTTTCTACATTCGTCTGTGAAAACAACGGGTGATACGTCTTGAGTCGGGTGGCTGACGTCAAATCGCGGATATCGTCGGTGGAGCTGCTCGCAACGCTGAAGAAGAACTACAGCTACAAGGAGCTGTCTGCGCTCCTCGGGCTCTCGGCGCCGATACTGAGCAGGTACGTCCGCGGGCACGTCCTCCCCAGCGCGGCGAGGTCCGAGAAGTTCGTGGCCGTCTTCCGCGAGAAGCTGCTGAGGAAGATGGTGAGCGACCAGGTGAGGGTGGCGCCGGACGGCGCCTACGACCTCTCCCGCGCGGCCTTCGACGTGGGCCTGCTCAGGCAGATAGCCAAGGTCGTCTACAGCGAGTTCGGGCCTTCGCAGGTCCACAAGGTCCTGACCATGGAGGTGGACGGGGTGCCCCTGGCCGTCGAGGTGGCCGACGAGTTCAACGTCAACGTCGCCATAGCCAAGTCCGAGAGGGACCAGGGGATCGAGGACTTCTACGAGCAGCGGATCGTCTACTCTCCGGACTCGGTGAAGTTCCTCTACCTGCCCAAGAACTCCATCAAGAAGGGCGAGCACGTGCTGATAGTCGACGACTTCATCCAGTCGGGGATCACCATAGACGCCCTCGTCAAGCTGGCGGAGAAGGCCCGGGCCAGGGTGGTCGGGATATTCACCATCGCGTCCATGGACCAGTCCCTGCCGAAGCTCAAGGAGCGGCTCAACCTGAACTGCCCCGTCGAGTCGCTGGTGACGCTTCCGCACACGCAGAGGCACTACAACTTCTAGGATGAGACAAATGGACCGCATAGCGATAGACAGGGAATACGTGGCGGCGCGCATCCCGCCGCGGAGGGCCGACTCGCACAAGGGCATGAACGGCAGGGCCGCCATCGTGGGAGGCAGCAGGATCTACCACGGGGCCCCGTTCCACGCCGCCATGGCCGCCCTGAGGACGGGCCTGGACATCGTCTACCTGGCTGTGCCCGCTGTCATAGCGACTCCGGTCAGGGCCATGTCGCCAGACCTCATTGTCATCCCTCTGCCCGACAGCAAGCTGACCAGGGGGAACGCCAACAGGCTGACGTCCTGGCTGCCCGAGGTGGACTGCATAGGCGTGGGGCCGGGGCTGGGGCCGCAGAACCCCGACGAGCTCGCCCACGCGCTGACGCGGCTCTCGACCAGGTGCAAGGCCATCGTCGCCGACGCCGACGCCCTGAGGACTGCCATAGTCGGCGCCGTGGAGAATGTCCCCCTGACGGTGACCCCCCACTACGGCGAGTTCGAGCGGCTCTTCCTGGCCAAGGTCGAGGGCGATCTGGAGACCAGGATCGGGCTCGTCGCGGAGAAGGCAAGGGAGTCAAAGATGACCGTGCTGCTCAAGGGATGCGTCGACATAGTGAGCGACGGGGAGCGCGTCGGGCTCAACGAGACTCACACCCCCGCCATGACCACGGGCGGGACCGGGGACGTCCTGACGGGCGTCGTCACGGGCCTCTCGGCCAAGGGGATGGCTCCCTTCGAGGCGGCCTGCTGCGCGGCCTATGTCAACGGGGCCGCCGGCGTCGAGGCGGCCAAGAGGGTGGGCCTCCACATGACGGCGAGCGACCTGGTCGAGCAGATACCCATCGTCATGCGCGAGTTCGACCGAATCGTCTAGTCGACGTGGACACCGGAGTCCGCCGATTCCGCATGCTGACCCGAGCCGGCGTCAGGCCCGGGCCTTCGCTTCACTATGATGAGACTGGTCGCGGCCAGGGCCAAGGCCAGCGCTCCCACTATGGTGAGAAGCACGGAGTCGTAGTTGGCCGCGGGCGAGCCGATGGTGGAAACGGTTCCCGGCGCCGTGGCGACCCGCTCGACCACGGTGGACGTGCTAACTACCGTCGAGGCGCCCGACTGGCCCGTCGACTGCTGCGAGGAGATGCTGGCCGGGACTAGGTCCGGACCGTTCGTCACCGCTTCTCCGGTCGCCAGTCCTGTGCTGACCGAGCCGCCCCCACTGGTCGCCCCTTCCGGGGTGACCCAGTAGCTAGACTGCTGGCTGTGGAGGGTGATGCTCCCGCTCGTCTGCGGCGGAACGATGAGGACCGAGCCTGCCAGGCCCACGTAGGAGGGCTCCCAGTTGACGGTCACGTTGACCTTCTCGCCCCCGATGTTCACCACCGTGGTGGTCTGGCTGGCGGGCAGGTTCACGGGAATCCAGCTCCAGGCCGTCACGTCCACGGGCGCGGCGGGCACGACGATCTGGGCCGAACCTCCAGGCCCGGTCGTTGCCGACATGTTGAGGGGCGTCGCGCCGCCGAAGCCGTACCAGTCCCCTCCGAGGACCGAGGCGTAGAGGTTGCTGCCCATCGCGGCCGTCCCGTTGACGTAGTGGACGTGCACCGTGATCGTGGTCGTCGGGAAGCTGGAGTCGGGCTTGGTCGAGATGGTGATGGACGTGGGCCCAGAGACCTGCTGGACCGCAAAGCCGTACTCATCCTGGGGGTAGCCCGGGTAGCAGATGGGTAGGACTATCCCGGTTCCCGCGCTCGAAGCGCCCGAGGCGGCGGTGGCAGTGGCGCTGCCCGATGCCGTCGAGACGCCCGAGCCGAGGGGGCAGGCGTAGATGGTCTGGGTGGACGCGCTCACGGTGAAGATGTAGCTGGCGCTGGGCAGCTCGAAGGAGGCCGCCGGGTAGGGCGTCTCGTAGGTCACCAGCGGGTAGCCGGTGGAATTGAAGGCCGTGACGGTGTAGGTGCCCGCAAACGTGGCGTTCGTGGTGTGGATGGACAGCTGGACGTTGTCATAGGTGGTAGCGGCCGTCGCGGCCCTGCCCGGGGGGGCGCCGATCATCAGAATCCCGACCAGCGACAGGCCGACCAGGAGGGCGGCAATCCTATTCTGCTTCGAATCCTTGACTCTTGAGCTCAACACATTGTTTCACTGGTTACCTATTGGGGGGGAGGGTCCTTAATACTACGCACGAAAACAGCTGTTCTCCCAGGCAGAACGGCAGCTGGAGGGCACGGCGAGGCGGGCTCCTCCGGTCTCACCTAGCGGTTTTTCTAGATGTCCGCCTTGAGAGATGCCGTGGAGTACATGCGGCTCGGCAGGGCGGGCGTCAAGGTCTCTCGGCTGTGCCTCGGCACGAACAACTTCGGAGTCCAGGTGGACGAGGCGACCACCCGGCGCATCATTGCCAAGGCGGTCGACCTGGGGGTGAACATCATCGACACGGCGAACATGTACACCGGCGGTCGGTCGGAGGAACTCATAGGCAGGGCCATCGGCGGCAACAGGGAGGACCTGGTCATTGCCACCAAAGCCGGAATGACCCTCGACCAGGGGAAGCCCAACTCGACGGGCCTCTCCCGGAAGCACCTCATCTGGCAGCTGAACGAGAGCCTGAGGCGGCTCCAGACGGACTACATCGACCTGTTCTATCTGCACCGGTTCGACCCGGAGACCTCCCTCGAGGAGACGCTCACAACGATGGACAACCTGGTGAGGATGGAGAAGGTGAGGTACGTGGGCGTCTCGAACTTCACGGCGGAGCAGCTGCGCGAGGTCGACAGGGTCTGCGAGTCCCTGGGCCTCGAGAAACCCGTCGCCGTCCAGCCGGAGTACAGCCTGCTCAAGCGAGAGATCGAGGCGGACCTCCTCCCTGAGTGCGAGAGGATGAACCTGGCGGTCCTCACCTACAGCCCCCTGGCGGGAGGCTTCCTGACGGGGAAGTACAGGGCCGATCAGGACGCGCCGCCGCCGGGGACCCGCGCCGCGGCCCGCAAGTGGTATTGGGAGCGGATCAGGGCCGAGAACAGGTTCGCCGACCTCGAAAGGTTCCAGGCCGCCGCGGCCGCCGCCGGCGTCTCGCTCCGCCAGCTGGCGCTGGCCTGGGTCGTGAGGAACAGGGTCGTGACCAGCGCCATCGTTGGCGCCTCCGTCCCGGAGCAGGTCGAAGAGAACGCTCTCGCCCTCGAGCTGAAGCTGGACGAGAAGACGATGGCGTCGGTCTGAGGTGACTGCGGCACTCTCGACCGCTGGCCCGAACGCGGGGCCTAGACGGTGCCGGCCTGGGTCACGGACTGGTCGAAGGCGACCAGGAAGGCCTGGAAGTCCTCTGGCCCCAGGATGACGTAGGCCCCGCTGTTGAGCACCAGCACGAGGTTGCTCTGCCCGGTGGTGAGCAGTTCGGCGCTCGCCCCGTTGGAGAGCTTGAAGTAGCCGGACCGGAACGAACCCAGCGCAGTCCCTCCGGTCCTCGCCGTGATGGAGACGTTCCAGTCGGTCAGGTTCACCACGTAGGCGCGCTCTATCTGGCTTGAGGTGATGTTGATGTCGAAGTAGGGAGGGGCCTGGACGCGCACCGAGCCGTGGCCGACCGCGACCGAGTTCTGCGCCAGGGGGTTGGACAGGTAGGAGACGGCCCCGCCTGCGACCAGGAGCACCAGTCCGGTGGCCAGCAGCTTGGCTCTCCCCTCTCTTCCCATCCTGAAGGAGACCGCCACCAGGGCAAAGCCGGGCACCAGGAGGATCAGGACGATGGCGATGAAGATGTCGACGGAGGCAGCCGGCCGGTTCACGAGGAAGCTGACGAGCGGGCCCGGTTCCATCTTCGTGCTGGCCGGCGGTGCTCGGCAGAAAAGGTTTCCCGCTCCTGCTGGGCGGCCGGCGTCGCGGGGCTCAAGACTTACAAGCCGGAAAATCGTGTCGGCGGCAATGGCTGCAGCGCGGAGGCCCGGCCTCCAGGGCAGGTGGGGAAGCGTCGTCGATTCGCTCGAGGCGATCATCCCCATCTACGAGTCCGGCTCCAGCCGCATAGCTTTCTTCTCGGATGTCAGGATGCGGAAGGAGGTGGTGCGTTTCGCCGTGGGCGGGCCGGGCCTCGTCCTGGACCTCGGCTCGGGCCCGGGGACCATGGCCCGGGTGGTCTCACGCTGCGGGGGCACGCCCGTGCTCCTCGACGCGTCCAGCAAGATGCTCCACGCGGCCGGTTCGGAACTGATGGTGCAGGCCGTCTTCGAGGCGCTGCCCTTCCGCGACGGGGCGTTCCGCTCTCTGGTGGCCGGGTTCTCGCTGAGGGACGCCAGGGACCTGGCAACGGCGCTGGGAGAGGTCAGGAGGGTCACGGCCGGCGGGGGGCGGTTCGCATTCTGCGACCTGGGCAAGTCCGACTCGTTCCTCGAGTCGGTGCTCCTCGGTGTCTACGTCCGAGTGGGCATCCCGCTGATAGGCGCGCTCACAGGCGGCTTCGCTGGCACGAGGTTCAGCTCCCTCTTCGACACCTACGTGCTCACCCTGAGGAACGGGGCGCTCTCGACCCTGCTGAAGCGTTACTTCTCGCGCGTCGACATGAAATCGCGGCAGCTGGGCGGGTCCGTCGAGTTCTACTGCACGGCCTGAGCTAGAGCCGCGCCTCGAGCTCCCTGAGGAACGGAAGCAGGGCCGACTTCGGGAGCGTGCCGCCTGCGGCCTTGGCGTGGCCTCCGGCGTTCCCCCCGTACCTGGCCGCGATTTCGCTGATGGTCTGGCCCAGGTGGACCCTGCACTCCGAGGTGCACCTCAGGCTCACCTCCGCCTTCTCTTCCGTCTTCGCCCTGTATGACACCCCGACCTGGACGTCGAAGGCCCCGAGAAGCAGCTTGGCGACGTTGCCGGTGCTGCTCTGGTCAGTCTCCATGTAGGCCAGCCTCCCCATGACGGTCGCCTTCCCGCCGACCTCGGCCTCCAGCCTGCGCATGGTCTCCGCCTGGTCCAGGGCGTAGGCGCCGACCCCTTCGATGGTGTGCGGCAGTTCCATCCTGGAGAGGGCCACCACCAGCGAGCCCAGGTACTGGGCGTTCCGGCCCTGGTTGGAGATGGCGTAGGAGAGCAGCGTGCTCTCGAGGAGGACGAACTGGCGGTCGAACCTCTCCATCATCTTCCCCGCGAGGGGAGAGGCGTCCATGTAGTCCGTGACCGCTCCGAACATGGCGAGGTAACTGGCCCTGGGCGGGAGGAGGTCCTTGAACGTCCTGTAGGTGAGCATGCTGGCGCACTCCGTCGTGTCGTGGACGACGCGGATTCCCATCTCCTCGAGGGCCGTCCTCGTCTCCGGCGACAGGTGGTGGTGGTCGATGTAGGTGACCTTGAGCCGTGGCAGGAGCGGCGCCATCTTCGCCCTGAACTTCTGGAAGCGCGAGGAGTCCGTGCCCAGGTCGCAGAGCACCAGCTCGGTCGAGCCGGCGGGGATCTTGTCGAACTCGTCCATCAGCTCGTCGTAGTCCGTGAGGGCGAAGGTGCCCCCCTTGGCGGCGAAAGCCAGAGCGGCAGAGCAGATGCCGTCGGCGTCCTTGATGTGCGAGATGCAGTGTGAGCTCAATCACCCGAGTCACGAACTACCGAGTAATAAAACCGAGGTTCCCGCGCGTCGCTGCGGCGCGACCGTCCCGCATATATCCCGACCAGCGCGCCACCCGAACCATGGCCAGCGCTCCCAGAGGCCTGCTAAAGCTCATCGCTCTGCAGCTGCTGTCTGAGTCTTCGCTGTCCGGGGCCGAACTCCAGGAGCAGATAAGGCGGACCAGCGCAGGCGCCTGGAAGCCGGGGCCCGGCTCCATCTATTTCATGATCAGGGGCCTGCGGGACGAGGAGACCATAGTGGAGCTCCCCGGAGGGAAGGGCACGACGCGCAGGTACGTCATCTCGAACAAGGGCAAGGCGGAGCTGGAGAAGAAGAGAGGCGAGGTGGGGCGGGAGGTCAGGAAGCAGCTGGAGCTCCTCGCCTACTACTGCGACCTGGCTGGCGAGAAGAGGCTCTCGGCCAGCATCAGGGAGATCTCTACGAAGACCTGAGGGCCTGGTCCTGGACCCGACCTCCAACTACCTCCACCCGGCGAACTTCGGCTCTGCCAACGTCACCATGATAGATTGCAGGACCGACACCGTGGCGGGGACCATCGTCGTGGGGCCCTGGCCCCGAGGAATCCGAAGGTAGTTGGAGACCATTCCCTAGGAGTCTGAGATGCCCAAAAAGAAAGAGAAGGACGAATCAGACGAAACTGACGTTTTGGACGCCATGATTGCGTCGCTAGCGGAGCTGTTGGAGGAGAAGGGCGTAATTACTAAGGAAGAATGGGAACAGAGGATTAAGAAGAGCCTGAAGAGTTAAGACAGCAGCTTACTCGCTGTCAAGCGATTGTCCGCGCTCTCTCCGCTGACGGTTGCGTTTCCTCTCGCGGTAGCAGTACTCATAATTGACTTCGTGTTCAGAGACAGAAGCGGTCCAGACCGCGACAGGAGTCAAGACCGAGGAAGCTCGCTCCTTGTGTGGGTTTCTATCTTCGCGACTCTTACCTTGGTCCCCTCACTGTCCTCGGCTGGGCCATTGAGGTTCGAGGAATACGCCATTGGATGGTTAGGTCTGGTCATCATGTCGGTTGGAATTGCGACAAGGGCTTGGGCTCGAGTCACACTCGGACGCTACTTCTCGGTGAAACTTGAGATGCGGGAGAAGCAGCCTCTCGTGGAAGAGGGACCTTACGCCAGAGTGAGGCATCCCGGCTACCTTGGCTATCTCCTGATGTGGGCAGGACTTGCAGTCTCATCGATGAGCGGGCTGGCCGTCATCGTAGTCATTCTGCTGTTCTCCATTGTGTATAGTTATCGAATCAGGAACGAGGAAGCGATGCTTGTGGCCACCCTCGGACCTGCCTACGAGCAGTACATGAGACGAACGCGGCGTTTGATTCCTTTCATCTACTGAGACTTCGCCACAGCGGGATTGCCCACCCTGTCATGTAAAAGACTTTACAGAATGCCTCCATCTCCAAGCTTTTAACCCTGCGCCGTGGACACCTACCGTTTTGTCTACTGAGACGAAGTTCGTCGTGAAGATCTACACGTCCGCGAAGCCGCACAAGGTCCCGAAGGTCGTGAGCGCGGAGCTCAAGGGAGGCGCCAGCCCCAAGCTGATATCGCGGATGAAGAAGGAGGCGGTCGACTGCCCGGTCGTAAAGGGGGAGGTGAACTTCCTGGTCTGCTTCGCCTGTCCGTCGTTCATCCGGCGGGTCAAGGGGGAAGTGAACTGCTCCGCGGTGAGCCCGCCGCCGAAAGAGTGGCTCCTCTAGCCTTTGAAGAGTCCCACGACGAACCCGATGATGAACGTGAGCGAGGAGTAGGGCAGGTAGCCGGCCACCTGGTTCACCTTGCTGGCGAGGCTGGGCCCGGTCCGCACCAGCTGTACGAGGGGCTGGATCACCTGGCTGGGTGACAGGAAGCCCGTCACTATGAGGATGATGATTATCACCGCTATCGCAGCGCCCACCTTGACGGCCGCCTTGGCGATGATGCCCACCAGGAAGCCCAGCACAAGGGGCACCAGCAGCGCCGCTATGAACGTCATCGATGAATCAGGTGCAAGGATGGTCGTCACGGACGCTTCTCTCTTCTGAGGAACCTAATGAACTTTGTTAGAGGTTGACGGGGTTCTGGTGACTTCGCTGGAGGCCATGCCTGAGCAGATTCCTCCCTGTCAACTGTCTGGAGGCAGGCGACAGTCAGAGATAGAACGAAAGAACACAAACTCAAGTTGCGCCGGCTGTGTAATCAGATTCAGCTTGGTCTCCCTTCACACGCTAACTCTGTTGCGCAAAGCAAATAACGAGAAGGATGCCGCGTGAACCGCGTTGGAGATGTTAACTGGGAAGCGAGTCTCCACTGTAACTCCCGAGAGGCTTCTCGGCCCTTTGAACGAAGTCGAGAGGAAGTTCGCGCCCCCCTTCATCTACGTGGCCGGCGGACCTGTCTGGCCTTTGCCAAGACCGCGAGTCGCAATTGTTGGATCTCGAGAAGCATCCCCAATTGGGTTGGAGACCGCGCGTACAATCGCCAGCACTCTTGCTAGGAGCGGGGTGCTAGTCGTGAGTGGGCTAGCAAAAGGCATCGACAGCGCAGCCCATGCCGCGGCGATTGACACCGGTGGGAAAACCGTAGCCGTGCTGGGGACTCCGCTGGACCGGTCTTATCCCGCAGAAAACCACGAACTCCAACGCACAATCATGCGCGACCACTGGGCTATCTCTCAGTTTGCTTCGGGTCACTCTACTCTGCCGAGAGATTTCATCCTGCGAAACCGAACAATGGCTTTGATTTCGAACGCCTCAGTGATTGTTCAAGCTGGAGAGTCCAGCGGATCTCTTTCACAAGGTTGGGAAGCGCTGCGGCTCGGAAGACCGTTGTACATCTGGAAGTCCGTGATGGAGGATCAATCTCTCAAATGGCCGAAGGAAATGGTAAGGTACGGGGCAGTCAAACTCAACAATCCAAAGGCCATCCTTGAATGCCTCCCTCCTAGCGAAGCAGTAATCAGTGTGACGCGATGAGCCATGAGCCTAAGGCTGACAACAGTCCCGTTCGTTAGCCTCCTCTCACATTCCACCAAGGGGAGCAGTCCAGATAATCCGCTCCAAGGGAGTCATGTCCTTGCTGAAGCAGGATTTGGCAATTCAGGAACCCCCGATGCTGATGTCCGGCTGGGTTGCTAAGTCAGCAGGAGGCGGAACAATACCCCGTTCTGGGGTTTCTTCCAATCAAACTCTGTCCTTGTTCCTGTTCCTAGCAGTTCCCTGATGAAGAAAGACACCTTATGGGTCCCTGAGCGGCTTTGCTACGCGCTGCTCAGAAATGGCCTCGGAAGCCGTGTGACGTGTTGTCTGGTAAGAACCGAGGCCGTTCCGAAATCACATCTAGTCCCCCCTTCTCAGAGACCGACGGCTCAACGCCACTATGAGACGATGGTCGTTCAGGGCCAGCTAGGGAACTCGACTGATATTGTTCTCGTGGATGACGTCATTTCACGCGGAGCGACAATCATCGGAGCCGCTGATCGATTGCGCGATGCCTTTCCCAACACAAACATCGGCGCTTTCGGGGCGATGAGGGCGGTCGGAAACCCTGCCGAGTTCGAAAAGGAGTTTGACCCTCAAAGTGGTGTCGTGTATCTGCGCTCTGATGGCCAGTCATTTAGAAGACCTTGATTGACACACACAATTCCTAGCGCTGTCAACTCGCTGCAAATAGGAGAACTCGCTCTGGCCTCTCCCACCAGGCCACGTTACCAGAACCGTTGGCTGGTTGACGGCCTGGAAACATGAGGAGGGGCCGGCACGGGCCCACGTCGGTCGTGTCGGTCCGGTCCTGCGTCTAGCCGACTATGCGCGCGATTTCCTTGGCTAGGCCGTTCTCCACGTGAACGGTCCAGAGCATCTCTGGGACGTCGACCGGGAGGAACAGCCAGGACAGCGCGATGGTCTCCACGGCGGTCACGGCGAGATTCTGGACCCACTTGCCGATTCCGATGTGGACAGTGAAGTCGTTGGGCTGACCGGAGACCATGATGGTGAACGCCCTGTCGGCCGCGATCAGGTCTCGCGCCAGTCCGGCCTTGGTCGCCTGGAGTATGTTTCCGAGAGGTGCCTTCTTCGACTGCGTCTTGTATCCCTCGGCCAGCAGCTGCTGCTCAATCTGCTGCGACAGCTGGTCCAGGTCCCTGCCCTTTCCCTGGAATCTTAGAGTCTTCTCTGCTGCCAATTGTATCGTAGGAAATGCCCGGGCCGCGCCATATAGCCTTTACATGACCTTCTCAGGAATCTTGTAGAGATAGACGTTCATCTTTGCATCTTCCGCCTCCGGCTCCCAACCGTGAATCTTGTGGTAGTACGAGACGATGACGCTATCCGGCTTCATCTCCTTCAGAGCCTTCTGCGCCAGCTTCTGCATTATGCCGTCCCACAGGAAGACGAAGACAAAGTCAGCGTCCGATATGTCGGCGACGAGCAGGTTGGACTTCACGACGCTCACCTGCCCTCGCAGGCCCTTGTTTCCGATGGCCCGCCTGGTCCACCAGACCTTGAGCGGGTCGACCTCCACGCCGACGCAGGTCGCGCCGGTCTGCTGCGCGACCCTGATTATCATCCGGCCGAATCCCGAACCCAGGTCGTAGACCTTCTGGCCCTTCGTGGGCCTAGAGAGCTCGATCATGCGCGACAGGATCTTGCCGGGCACGGGCTCATAGCCGGCTCCCGCCAGGAACGACGAGAGCATGTAGCCGACGATGATGGTGCCGATGAGTATGACTACCGTGATTGCTTCCAGCCAAGTGCGCTGACCGCCTGACAGTAACGGACCGATGAACACGCGCGGATTCGTTGGGAGGTCAGGCTGTCCTGCTTAAATGGGTTGGCCGGTCGTCGCGTCCTTCAGACCTTGGCCGGCTATTCTGTCTTGCCGTTCTTCTCTGCCATCCTGACTATGTGGGTGAAGACCATCGGCGCGCTGGACCCGAAGAGCTCGTCGGCCCTTGTGGCGAATCCCCTGATGTCTCCGTTCTCGGCAGCGCCCATGTAGGCCAGCGAGGCGGCCGCAGAGATATCACCGAGGAGGTCCGCAAGGGCAATCCTGATGATCTGCGAAAGGCCGGGGCCCTGGATGTTCTTTGACTGAATCGTCTTCACGAACTCCTCGGGTGACATGCCCATCACCATGGCGCCTCCGAGTGACATCGCCTATCTCGTACCTCCCCCGACATGAACGCAATCAAGCATGAATGGCGCCCCACCGGAGCCTGCCACTTCCACACGCCTACGCTTCCCCAATCGCGTCACGCCCAATACCTCGCGCAGTAAGTTGCATTTATAGGTTTGGACTACACATGGCCGCAACGTATCGCCGCCCGTGCGTTTTCTGACATCTAGCCGACTCGTGCAGTCGTCTCGATGGCGAGCCCGTCGTCCTGGACGGCATGCCTGATGGTCTTGACCTTGGGGATGACCCTGCGGAGCTTCTCAATCTCGATCTCCCCCTCGGCCTGCCCGAAGCCCTGCGCGAACTTGAACGAGAGCACGCCGTCGACCAGACTCTTGATGTAGTTGACGAGCGCCTCCTCGTGGATTCCCTTGGGAAGCAGAATGAAGTGCACCCCGCCGACCTTGTGGGCGCCGTTGACCCAGAACATCACCAGGTCCGTGATCTCGGTCTCCGGGTAGCTCTTGATGAGGTAGGACAGGTTGAGCGCGCTCCACCTTCCCTCGTTGAGTCTCTCGACGAAGTCCTCCTCCAACAGGCGCAACGAGTTGAGGGGAAGGTCGATCTGCTGCTCCCTGGGGTCGACCGGCGTGCTCTTGATTATCGATTCGAGCTGGGGAGGTATGACGCGGGTGAACATCCAGGAGCCGTCGTCGATGTAATCTTCGATGTTCCAGCCATAGGTCTGCATGTCCTGGAGCGTGTCCTCGCTCGAGGATTCCGAAGTGTAATAGACCACCTTGGTCTTCTTCTTGACTGCGTTGACCAGCGCCTGCTGGGCGAAGGTCGCATAGAATGTCCCTGGCTCGCCGGAGACCAGGTAGACGCTGCTTGTTGGGAACCCTCCACCCAGTATGTAGGCCACGCCCGGAAGGCCAAAATCTGAAAGCCCCTGCTCCGCACGCGCGTGAGGGTTAGTGAGTTGAGACCTGGTCAAAGCCCGTCTTGTTACTTCTTCAAACGCTCTGTCCGGGTTTGCTTTTAAAGCTTTTGCCCCCGGATAGGCGGACCGAGCTCGCTGTGCCAACCTCACCACTGACCAAGTATGGTATTAGAGAATACATAAGGCTTTTGAGGCGATATCATGCGTGGTCTGAACCACTTACGTGGCGGTCGATGGCCCAGGGTTGGGCGGAGCCAGGGGCGGAGAGAAATGACAGGCGGCCGTCCGGTCCTCCGAGTCTGCTCTGCTCCGAGATTGTTCTGGGGAGCTCACGGTTTGGACGTCGGCCTGTGCCCAACGCCCGTTCGGCTGTCCCCTAGAGGGGGACCATTGCGGGTCCTCCGTTCTTTCGGCGTGCTGGCTGCCCGTCGCCCACTTTTCTGCGATTTTTGCACTCTTGCACACGCATAAATAGGGCAACGAGCCTGCACAGAAGCCGTAGTAATAATGTCCTACCACAGCGGTGAGCTGATCACTAAGGTCGTGGTAGGTCTGGCTGCAGCGATCATCGTCATGTTCACTGCCGCCTTCAGCTACGTGATCTTGCAGGCCTTCATGCTGAGTTCCTTCAGCCTATCGCTGTCCACAAACGTGGGCGCGATCTCCAACAATTTCACGATCTACGGTTTCGTCTCCATAGAGGCCTGTTTCGTCGTCGTGGTGGCCTACCTCGGCTACACGACGCTGAGGAACGCCATGAGGCGCAAGGTCATCGAGGTTGAAGTAGAGAACTGACAGTGTGTCAGAGTCCACATCAGTATTCTTAAAATACTTCATGAGTGTTCCAAACATATAAGTAGCCGATTCCCCTTAGCAGTGCCCATGTTCCGTCTGGGACCCTGGGTTCTGATCAAGCTGATTTCAGGGACGGTCGCGAGTCTAGTCGTGGGTTTTGCTGTGGTGTTCTCCTATCTCCTGTTGCAGCTGGCCGGGCTGGCGGCCTCCGCAAGCTCGTTCTTCGCCGGCTTCTACATCCTGCCCTACTTGTCAATCGAGGGCGCGTTCCTGGCTGTGGTGCTGGCCGGGGCGTACGGAGCACTGCACCGAAGACGGTCGAGGCCAGCAGGACCTTCTCGTCGAGTGGTCTCCAAGCGCGTCCGCTAGGCGGAAATGCGCGGGAGATTAATATAGCAGGTCTGAGCGACGGAGGTCCAGTGAGGCGGGGACATGCGCAGGCTTGTTGTCTTCGGCACCGGTGCGGCGATAGTAGGCATAGTGCTGCTAGTCGTCGCGTTCTTCGAGTCCTACATCATCGTCTCGAGCCTTCAGAACGAGATTGCCACCAACACGACGCCCAGCAACGGGGTCTTCCTGGAGGATACGACGTTGGAGGCGGTCTTCCTGGGGGTCATGGCCGCGCTGGGCTATGGGCTGATCGCCCAAGGACTGGCCGGCATTCGCAAGGAGGAGTACATCGAGCTTCAGGGTCCCGCAACGCGGGTCGCGGAGAGGGTCGAGCAGAAAAAGCGCGAAACCGTTCAGAACGAAGCCGTTGTCCGCCAGGTACAGCCCAGACCTAGGGTGGAACCCATGAGCGCCCCACCCCGAGTTGTAATCGTGCCACCGACCATCGCCTCGGTCAGGGCCGACGAGGAGGTGCCGGCAACCCGGACGCAGGCCGCCCAAGTGGCTGCCGACCAATTGTATGCGTCCGCGTTACAACGGGCCGCAGCTGCTGCTGTTCCACAGGTACCGAGCCCATCTGTAGCCGCGCCGAGGAACGACGGGCCGGCGGTCGTATGGGAGGGTGGACCGCCCCCGAAGCTTGAGGGAGTGGAGGTTCTGCCGGAGCCGCCGGAGCACGGGGCTCCCATCCTAGACAAGCCGCCGGTCGTAGTCAGGCCGCCACCCCCGCCTCCTGTCAAGAGGGGAAGGGGCAGGCCCAAGGGGTCGAAGAACAGGTCGGACAACGGGACCTCGAATTCGCAGAATGGTTCGATGGAGTCGGATTCCCAAGGCGTCGATTCCTCGCAGAACGGTACCGCCTAATTCATTTCATTCGGCCGAAATATTTCAGAATGGATATTTTAATTCAGAATAATAGAAATATTTATTTGGATTTCTA
>Ga0326727_10003775_pt1 | contig 47550 bp, 40 predicted proteins | sample MB2enrmetagenome_FD_207643 | JGI IMG/M metagenome (GOLD analysis project Ga0326727, IMG submission 207643) | Lab enriched peat soil microbial communities from McLean, Ithaca, NY, United States - MB29MY | ecosystem: Environmental > Terrestrial > Soil > Wetlands > Peat | place: USA: New York... | reverse complement strand
CGAATGTTGCAGGCTCAGACGCCGGAATCCCCACAAACATTCAATCTCTCCAGCAACATTCGCACCGAAACACCCACACCAAACTCAATGATGACACGGGTGCGCTAGACCCCTAACCAACCACGAATTAGGATACCTGCCCATCGACAAAGCCGGCGCGCACCTGCTCTTCCAAGTCATCAGCCAGCGTTACGAGCAAGGCTGCATCCTGCTGACCACCAACCAGCCGTATAAACACTGGCCCAAAATCTTCAACAACGACAGCACCCTGACCAGCGCCGTGCTGGACCGGCTCTTGCACCACGCTGAAACCGTGATTATCGAGGGGAAAAGTTACCGCATGAAGGACCAGATCGAAACACCGTAATGAGCTGACCGAGGATGAGAAGTGCGCCAAGGAAGCCCAAATTGGAACCGGGGCTAATTGCGTTGGCTCTTTTCACAGACCAGCGCCACGGCCTTTTCGAGCACTGGGTCTCTGCCGGCCAGGAAATCGGAGATCGTCGGGGCAATCATCACATCCGGCGCGTTGCCATTGCCTTCGATGGGTTTTCCGCCGGCATCGCAGATGTAGCCGTTGGATATTCTCACGACGAGACCACAGGGCAACACCGCAAAGGCCGCCACCCCGGATAAATTGCCCTGGGTCGTCGAGCCGACAGTCACCACCCTTTTTGCGCTCCGGAGATAACAGGCGAACAGGTCGGCAGCGCTCCCGGTTAAATCATTGACCAGCAGTGCGATTGGGCCGCTATATTGCCAAGGTCCAGTCGGTTCCAGAATGTCATCCTCGCGTTTCAGAGCCCCGTGACCCGGTCCGTTCTTAATAAAACTGATGGCGCAGAGCGTCGGTCGTTGGAGTAGCCGGCCCACGATACGTTGCTGGCCGTAGCCGCCAGGATTATCACGGATGTCGAGAATGAGGCCCGGTGCCGCGCGCAAGGCTTCCAGTGCCTGATCAAACTCCTGGGCGACCTCCTCGTGTCCGTCAAACGACGTGATCCGGATGTACCCCAAACCCGAGGGATGACGGCCAAACTGGACAAACCGCTGCTCTTTCAAGTCGAAGGAGCAAGGCTGGCGGGGCGGATGGCCCGGGCCAAGCGTGCGCTGGAGCCTGAAGGTTTGTGCGTGGCCATCCGGCAAGAGCAGCTTCACGTCCACCGTGGTGCCCCTTTCGCCGGCCAGCAGGTAGCGGCAGGCCTCGGGCCGGAAAGCCCGCTCCGAGGAGCAGGCGCGAAGCCCGAGCCGCAATTGCTCAATCTTGTCTTCCACCGACAAGCCATCCACCTCAAGCACCTCCGAACCCGGCTTGGCGCCAAGCCCAGCGGCTTCAGAGTCGGCGTTCACGGCCACTATGAACGGCTTGCCTTCAAACAGGGCCACCGTCAGTTCCGGCCCGCTGGCGTGAAAGGCAGGCTGGTAGTTCTGCACCCATGAATGGGTATCTTTCAGCTCATTGACCAACTGAAACAGCAAGCGGTAAAACTGATCGGTGCTGGCGGCAGGGTCGAGCCGCTCCTGGTAGCGCCGGCGAACCTGGCCCCAGTCAATGGACTTCAGCTCGAAGCTGGCGTAGGTCTCATCAATCGCCTGGCGAAGACGAAATCGACATAACGCTCTGCTACTTGCCACCTTGGAAAGATATGGCAAAAGGGTGGCGGAAGGGAGAGGATTCGAACCTCCGGTAGGGTTACCCCTACGCCTGATTTCGAGTCAGGTGCCTTTAACCACTCAGCCACCCTTCCAACCGTCTATTTTCAATCACTTACAACAATCCGCTTTCCCTCTTTTTTCGATTTGTATCCCGCATCTTTTGACCATGCAACCAGAATCGGATGTCCAAACGAACGGCCGCAAAAGGGAAGAGCACCTGTCCAGTGATGGCCAGCGGCGCTCATTTCCGAAAGTGCCGCATCTGCTGCAATGCGTCAGCAACGGCAATCGCTTTGGCAGAATTAAAGTCGGCGGCAAGGTGATTCGGGAGAGTCTTAAAACCACGGTCTGGACGACGGCCAAGTTGCGACTGACGGATTTTCTCAAAGGGCGGCAGGAATCTCGCGGGCGTGTCACCCCTCCAAGATTCAGTGAAGCAGTGGCTCTTTTCGAGCGAGAACTAGAAGGCGATACGACGATCAAGCCGCGAAGCAAGGAGTACCGGCGGCTGTGCCTTAAGAAGATTCGAACGTCTTGGCCGCTGCTTTGGAACCTTCGCCTGGACGGAATCACGGCACAAGCCTGCAAGGAATGGGCCGCGGAACTCAGCAAGGGGATCGCTACCCGGACGGGAAAACAGAACTGCGTGGGGGCTCAAATCAGGACCGGGCAGAAGCAAGGGAGTGGATGTCGCTGTTTTGGCATGAGGCGGCGGTCGGTGATAGTTCTGGGCAACGAGCTTCAACACCTGCTTGCGTCCGGAAGCACGGGTGACAAACAGGAACCCTGGCCACACGAAGGGCAAAGCTGACCGTTTGAGGCTGACCATTTGCTTGCGGGGAGGGCGGCGGCACCTTACGCTCCAAACACGATGAAAACAATGGTCACGCTTCTCTGCACGCTTTTGATCGCAGCCATGATTACGAATGCCAACGCTGCCGATAAACTCGAGCACGTGGTTTGCTTCAAATTCAAAACCACTGCCACACCCCAAGACATCAAGCAGGTTGAGCAGGCATTCCAGGCACTCAAGCAGAAAATTCCTCAGATTGTGACGCTGGAATGGGGCACGAATGTCAGCAAAGAGCAGCCGGATAAAGGCTTTACGCACTGCTTTGTTGTCTTCTTCAAGAGCGAAAAGGACCGTGACACCTACATCGAGCACCCGGAGCACAAAGCATTCGGCAAGATTGTTGGTCCGGTGCTGGATGACGTGTTTGTGATCGATTTCTGGCCGAAGCGCTGAAACAAGTCTGGCAACGCTGGCTGAAGGGCAGGTCGAAAGGGGATCGTCTGGCCGCACACGAATGGATTTCCTTGTTTTGGCATGAGGCGGTGGTGGGCGAGGTTTAGAGCATGCCATCCAGGCCGGGCCTTGGCGAGACCGACTTCGCGCCGAGAGCAATAGTGCGTACCTCCTGCAAAACCCTGCGAACTATTGGCGCACTCTGGGCATGCTTACTGCGAGCTCGCCTTAACCAAGCCGGCCTTCTGATACTCGGCCAGTTTCGTGCGGGGCACCACCATGAGACTGGCTTCGACTCACTCGATCTTTGGGGCCTCCAATGTTTGACCGCCCTGATGGTGGATGGCTTTGGTGATCTTTCCAGCGTCGTTCTTCACAAATTGAATTTGCGCGTCCACTACTTTCCAGAAGAACTCGGTCGGGGCTTTGGGATAGATCTCGAATCTAGGCTGGCCGGTTAACTGTGCGAATAAGCGGTCGCCTTCACGCGACACGGTCAGAATGGCCTTGCCCTCGCCATAATCGTATTTGCCGACGAAGGCATCGTACGTTGCCGGATCTACTTTCGCCTCCTTCAGATCCTCGAGTCGTGGCGCATTGATGGTTTGGCCGCCTTGACGGTGGACCGCCTTGGTCACTTTGCCCTGCTTATCTTTGACGAACGTCACTTGCGCATCCACCACCTTCCAAAAGAAATTCGTGTCGGATGCTGGGAAAATCTCGAAGCGAGCCTGGCCGGAGAGCTGGGCGTAGAGGTGCCGGCCTTCTTTGGTCATGGTCATGACCGCCCCGCCATAGTCGTAGCGGCCAACGAGCGCGTCAAAGGCGTCTGGCGAAACGTCTGGGTTGACCTGGTGGGTGGGGCGCGGGCCGAGCTTCTCGCCGAGATAAAACTCGGTGACCAGATGGGCCAATTGGCCCGGCTCGGCGCCGGGAGCGACCGGCAGCGCGTTGGCAAGGATGGCGACGGTGAAGTTCTCGCGCGGGAACCGCATCAGGAAGCTGCTGAAACCGTTGAGTCCGCCCCCGTGCGAGATCTCCTGTGCGCCGCGTGTGTGGGAGATGGACCAGCCGTAACCGTAGCCGTTGCCCGAACCATCGTCCTGGTTATCCTCCGTCTTCACCGGGGTCCAGGCGGCCTTCAAGCTGTCATCCTTCAGGACTTTGCCGCCGAAGACCCCCTCATTCCAACGGAATAAATCCTCCACCGTCGAGTAGAGCGAGCCGGCGCCCCCGGCCCACGACATGTCCCAGTTCAGCGCGTTGGTGAACGTGGCGCCGTTATACTGATAGCCCAGCGCCTCGTGCTCCAGCGCAACGCCGGCGCGGTGCACCCCTGTATTGGTCATGCCGAGCGGCTCGAAGAAAGTCTTCCGCAGGAACTCGCCGTAGGTTTGCCCGGAGACTTTCTCAATGATGCGGCCCAGCAGGAAGTAGCCGGAATTGTCGTAGTGCCATTTCTTTCCCGGGGCGAAGTCGTAGGCATCGTTCTGAAACGACTTGATGAGGTCATCCGGCGCGATCGGCGAAGTGACCTTGTCCATGAAGCCGGGTTTGTCGGTGTAGCTGCGGATGCCCGACGTATGCGTGAGGAGATGGCGCAGCGTGACCTCGTCGCCGCGCGGGAAACCCGGGAAGTACTTCGAGAGCTTGTCCTGCACGCTAAGCTTGCCTTGCTCTTGCAGTTTCAGAATCGCCGAGGCCGTAAACTGTTTGGTAATCGAGCCGATGCGGGACTTGGTGTCGGGACCAAAAGCGGCGCCGTGGGCCACATCGGCCAGGCCGTAACCCTTCTGGAAAAGAACCGTCCCATTTTGCGCGACCAACACCGCCGCGCCCGGCGCGCCGTTCGTGAACACGCGAGTGAAGAGCGCATCCACCAGTTTGGCCGGCGGCGGCATCGGGGCGTTGGTGACCGCGCCATGGCGGGCCAACAATCCGATCATCTCGGGGTCACCGTGCAGGCGCGCCGCCTGGAACGCCGTCAGCCCAGGCTTGGCTTGCGCATCTACATCCAGGCCCTGCTCCAGCAATTTCTGGACGGTTCCCGTATCGCTGGTCAACACCGCGCCAATCAGCTTGTTGGCTTGCAGTTCTTTGCTCAACACCCGGCAGGCGAAACTCCAGTCGCCTTGGATATTCTGCACCTTCAACAGGAACTGATTCTTGCCGGGGGCGAAATCCACCGGGACCAGGTCCTCATCGGGAGTGCAAGCGCGGGCGATCCAATTCTCATGGACCAGTTTGCCGTTGAGCCAAACCTTCACTGCATCGTCGCTGCCGAGACCGAGGACGCCCTTGGTCTTCTCCCGCACGTCGATTTCCGCCCAGGCGTAGGCAATGGCGTAATCGCCCTCGCTGTCGCCGGCTTTCAGATCCACCACGTCGCTCCGGGACTGGATTGATTTCCATTCGAGTTCGCGTTCGCCGATCCATTGCTTCAAGCCGACTCGCGGACGCGCCTTCGCTTCGCCGCCGACGCCCTTGAGTGAATCTTCGGCGAATGCCCTCTTTTGGACTTCCTCGGTCGGCTGGCCGGACTGCTCAGCGGAAACCGGGATGGACTTGAGCACGAGCCAGTCTCTCATGAACTCGTCCGGTTTGAGGCCGGCGTAGGTGGCGGGATCGCTGGCGCTCAACGAGGCTGCGCTCAGCAGCAGGGCGACGGCTTGGCAACGGAGCTTGGAGGATGACGAAGGCAAGTGCTCATTCATAATTGGATAACCCAGTTGACGGGTTCAATGTTGCAGTCGGTGATCTTGACATTCGACATGTCCATCCCCGGCCTCAAAGAGAAGCGTGAGCATGGCCCAAGCAAAGCAGCAGTTGAAGCCAAAGACCGCCAGAACGAGCGCCGACGTGAGGTTTTTCATAATTCTCTGGTTTGACAGGTGCGCATTCAAATCGTTACACGCGCTATTTGCGATCGAAGGCGAAGTGGGGCGGCATTTGGGCTTGCTTTGGTGCTCCGTGAGCGTGATGCGCGCCTTACCTTTACTCACATGCAATTTGCAGCGGCCACCAATCGGCAACGTGAGTATAGGACCCAGGTGACCAAAGTCACAGTTGGCGATGGCCGGCAAATGATGCAACGCAGGAAACTCACGGACGAGCGCCGCGAGATTCTCACGGGGCACGCCGGCACTTTTTGCAAAGCGTCCGATGACAATTGCCCGAACACTGGGAAAACATGTCCGCCAGGTCGTCTTGGCGTCATCCGGCGCCGGCCTCGCAAGGCTACCGAATCTCACGGCCAGTAGAGGCGGTAAAAGCGACTGGAATAATTCGTCCACTGCGGGTCGCTGAAATAGGACGAGCCGCCGCTAAGGGTATTCGTCGCGAGGGGAGACCATCTGGGATCGGCCAGATCCGGGCTGGCCTCAACCACCACGACGACATTGGAAGCGCCGGTGATGTTGAACCCGAATTGATTGGTCCGAACGCCAGGGCCGGCCGGGCAGATTTGCATCGGGAGGCAGTCATTGCTCAAGTTGTTTAATCCCTCGTGATCCGTTGTGAAAGCAACCGATTCCTGAGCTTGGCTACGCGTGATCCTGATTACGAAGATTGTGTCGTAATCATCTGCCGGCCACGCAGGAACCTGTGTCGGGTCTCCGCCGTAGGTCTCGACCATGTCTTGTGCAAAAGTGTCCAGAACAAGATGCTCCCAGGCGATATAAACGGTGGCGTTTTGGTAGGCATCTTTCTGGAGCTCCCCCTCGAGCTCGGTGATTTGTGTGAAGCCGAACTGAGTGTTGACGGGGAGGCCGCAATAAATGGCGGTGGGCTCAAGCGTCGCCAGTGGACGAACATAACAGTATGTACCCGCATACTCGGTGATTGTTTGGGTGGGATCTGGCGCAAACACAAATTGCGGCGGGCCGTATTTCGCCAGCAACACTCCAGGCAACGCCAGGGCGCGATTGAGACCTTGGCAACTCAGTTGTCCAAGCCCAGCGGCTGGTTTTTCACCATGCCGAATACAGATCAGTGTCTCTACGGCCGGAGAGACCGGATTTGTCTGTCCCTGGACACGAATGGAAACAACAAACCCGACGCAAAGCACTATGAGCGGTATTTTCATAGATATTCCTTATGGCGAGAAATATGTAACAACGGTCAGGCCGCATTCGACTCTGATTCGGCGCAGCGCTTTCGCAGCCCACGCCACGTCCGACGGTTCCTGCTCCCTCGATGATGAGTCGGTTAACGGCTTGCACGGCTTTCGCTTGAGCCTCCCACGAGAATTCTGCCCCATCAAGCATCAACTCTGCGGTTTTCAGCTTGCGGGAGCGCGACCGGATTCTTCGCCGCCGCAAGGACGTGGTTCCCGACGCCGCCTGTTTCTTCCGCCAGCAGTGCGTCGAGAGGAGGAATTGCGACCGGCCGAGGGGAAGATGGAACTGTTCCTGAGCGCTTTGGCGGTGCACAGGCGTGTCGGAGCGTCGCACGCGAAGGGTCTTTGTCCCGCGGCCAGCGCGCGGTGCCGCGTGGAGATTTACCGGGAAGGGGGGAGCAGGGCCTGGTAAACGGACTTTAGTTGGCGGGCCACCTCCAGCCACGAGCATGGCCGGGGGGGCGGCTTGAGGCCTTGGGCGGCGTCGTAGAACTGGCGCAAGAAGCCGGCCGTGCGGGCGGGTGAGAGAGGGACCGGGCAGTAGCAGGCATTGTCGCGGAAGACGGTCGTGGCCCAAGGCAAGCGGCTGAGAAGCAAGGGGCATTCGCAGGCGGCGGCTTCGAGGGCGGAAAGGCTAAGGCTCTCCATGGCGCTCAAGAGCACGAAACCCCGGGCCTCGCGATAGACCTGGGCCAGTCGCGACCGGTCCTGAATGGGGCCTTCGTAGCGCAGGGTGTTGGGATGGGCTTTGGCCAGGGCGACGAACCGCCGGGCGTAGGTGTCCGAGTCGGAGTAAGGCTGGCCGATGAGCCAGAGTGGGGTGCGGGCCTGAACGGCGGCTTCGGCCAGCTCGAGGACGCGCTTGCGCGCGGTAATGGTGGCGGTGCAAACGAGCCAGGCGCCGCGCGGGGCGGGTTGGCTGTTGAGGAAGACGTCCTCGACACCGTTGGGCACGACGTGCGTTTTCGCGGCGGGCGCGCCGTAGAATTCCCGCATGAGAGAGGCTTCCCATTCGGTGAGGGCGATGCAGGCATCGGCGCGGCGATAGGAATCCCAGCCAAGGCCGGCGATCAAGGGGCGGGGCAGTGCCCGCACGAGCAGCCGTCGGGCGATCTTCTCCAGCGCCAGCCGCGCGCGGGGGCGGGCGCCTTGTTCCGTGAGCAACTCGGCCTGCACGACTTTGATGCCTTTGGCCTGGGCGGCGTCCAGCAGCGGCAACGGGATGCGCCCAAAGAAGTGCAGGATATCGCCGGACTGGTCGGCATCCATCCAGTTGAGGAATTCGACTTCGACGCCCAGTTGCGCGAGGGCAGCGCGAGATTGGAGGATTTGAATCTGCAGGCCGCCGTGGGCCAGGGCAAAGGGAACGAGGTGGTAGAACAGCACCTTCATGCTGACGTGCTACGGACAGGAATGTCCGCGCGCCGGGGGTGGGATCGTGGTCTCACGGCGGGGGCGGCAGGCGGCTCGTCTTAGTTGCATCCGCGTAGATGACGGGGGCATCGAGCTTGTCGAGGGTTGGCCGCGGCGCTTCGCGCACGCAATCACGCGACAAGCCGCGGGCCTGAAGCAACTGGTCCAGCAGGTCCCTCATGCGGACGGGGACGCCGCTGGCGACATGATAGACCTGGCCGCTGAGGCCGGAAAGCATGATGCGCTCGAGTTGCCGGGCGGCTTCTTCGACGGGCAGGTAGTCGCGCACAGCATCGAGGGCGCCCACGGTAATCTGGCGTATCTTGCCGGCGAGGAGCTGTTCCAACTGCTCTTCCAGTCGCCCGACCAGGAGGCGGTTTGAAGCCCCGCTGCCAGACAGGTTAAACAGCCGGGCCATGACTACGTCGGAGGCGTGGACGCGATGGTAAAACCCCATCAGGAGAGTCTGGCAGGCTTTGGTCCAGCCATAGAGCGAGACGGGAGCCAAGGGCTGCTCTTCGTGCAGGGGATTGTCTTCCTCGCGAACGCATCCGTATTCGGCAGCCGAGCCGATGAGCAGCACGCGCGCCGGGCCGCCCTCCTGCCGCACCGCGTCGAGCAGGTGGCGTGTGGAGTCCACATTCGAGCGCAAATCGGCAGCGTATTCGTTGGTAAAGGTGCCGGCCAGGTGGTAAACGCGGCGGGGGCGGATTGTCCGCAGCAATTCCCCTACTGCCGCGGCGTCCGAGAAATCACAGTGATGAAAGGTCCCCCCTGGGGCCGGGCGCAGGTCCGTGACGTGCAGTTCGTCCTGGGAGGACTGCTGGAGCCTTTGGACCAGGGCGCGTCCGAGGAACCCCGCCGCGCCTGTGACCAGCGTCCTCATGCCACACCCAGCCGCGTCTTAATCTCGGCGAAGTTCGCGTCGGCGGTCTCGTAATCTTCCGGTCGCCCGATGTCGAGCCAGTAACCGGTGAAGGGGCGGGCGCGCATCTTAAGGCCGTCCCGGAGGCCGTCCAGCATGAGGTTGTCGAAGCCGTAGAACTCGCCCGGTTTCAACCGCTCGATGGTCCTCCGGTTGATGCAATAGATGCCCATGCTGACGTCGAAGGAGTAAACGGGCTTTTCGATGAAGCCCGTGATGCGCCCGGCGTCGCCATAATGCAGGACGCCATAGTTGACGAATTGCTCGCGCCGGCAAACCGAGACGGTGACGTCGTCTCCGGCGGCGCAGTGGGCCTCATAGAAGGCGCGGAAATCCAAATCGCACAGCACGTCGCCATTCATCACCAGGAAGTTCTCGGGCAGGTCATGCAGGAGGGTGAGAGGGCCGATGGTGTGCAAGGGTTTCTCCTCGAGGGAGTAATCAATGCGTAGGCCCCACTTGGAGCCGTCCTGGAAAAAGGCCTGGATCAAATTGGCCAGGTGGTTGACGGCCAAGGTGATGTGGCTGATCCCCTGGCGGCTGAGCTGGCGGATAATGATCTCCAAGACGGGCATTTCCCCGCCGAGGGGGACGAGCGGCTTGGGAAAGGTGACCGTGTAAGGCCGCAGGCGCGTGCCTTTGCCTCCGGCGAGAATGATCGCGCGCATAGGCTGTTTAGAGATTGTGGAGCCAGGCCTTGTAGCGGGAGAGGTGAGCGGGATCACGCAGCCAGGCGATGGTCTCCGCCAGCCCGTCGGCCAGGGAGTAACGGGGCTGCCAGTTGGTCAGGGTTTGAAGTTTCTTGGGGCAGCCGAGCAGGCGTTCGACTTCCGAGTTCTTCGGGCGGACGCGCTCCGGGTCTTCGACCAGCCGGGCCTGCGGATTGATCTGCTGGATCAGTTGTCGCGCCAGGTCCCGCACGGAGATTTCGCGCCCGGTGGCGATGTTGACCTCCTCGCCTACCGCGGCATCACAAGCTGTCAGGGCCACGACTGCATCCACAGTGTCCTTCACGAATACGAGGTCCCGCGTGGGGTGCAGGTTGCCCAGGCGGATTTCCGGCACCCCGGACAACAACTGGGTGATGATGGTTGGAATCACCGCGCGGGCGGACTGACGCGGGCCGTAGGTGTTGAAGGGCCGGGCGGTGATGAGCGGTGTGCCAAAGGAGCGATGGAAGGCCTCGGCGAGGCGATCGGCGGCAATCTTGGTGGCGCTATAGGGCGATTGGCCCTGAAGAGGGTGTTTCTCATCAATGGGCACGTATTGGGCCGTGCCGTAAACCTCCGAGGTGGAGGTCACCGCCAGCCGGGCGATGTTCGCCTTGCGCACGGCCTGGAGCACGTTAAGTGTGCCTTTGATGTTGGTATCCACATAGGCTTCCGGGGCCAGGTAGGAGAAGGGGATCGCAATCAACGCGGCCAGGTGCAGCACCACGTCGCACCCGCGCACAGCGGCCTCGACGCAGCCGGCGTCCCGCACGTCGCCACACACGATCTCGATGCGGTCAAGCTGCTCCCGGGCCAGCGAGTCGAGCCAGCCCCAGGAATTGAAGGAGTTGTAGAAGACGAAGGCCCGCACCCGGGAGCCTTCCGCCTGGAGCCGCTCGACCAGGTGGCTGCCGATGAACCCATCAGCACCCGTTACCAGGACCTTTTTGTCGCGCAAATCCATACTTCAGTAATCAACGTGAGACCCAATACAAGCGCCGGAGAGCGCCAGGCGGCAACGACTGCGTCACGCACCCGGGGCGGCATTGTGTGCCAGCGGGGTGGTCGTGTCAACGCCGGCTTGGCGGTGGGGTTGACTTTGGGGCGTCTCTGGACGATGCCGCCAGGGCAGATCGCCTAAATCCCAAGCTCGAAACCCGAACCGAATTCCAACTCGCGATTCCTCAATGTCCAGGACCTCCCAAAGCAGAGCGGTTTTGGTCGTTCCGTTATTGGTTGTTCGGTTTTGTCTCGGAATTCGGGTTTCTGCGTATGCACTTTACTCAAGTAGCCACAATGGGTAGCGGTTGGGGAGGTCGCCCCCCTACTACAGACCGGCGCCGCTTGAATAAGGTGCATACCCACATTCGGGTTTCGGGAGGTAATTGCAGAATTAGTTTGTCCCTCCGGGACAGGGGAGAGCCGCCGCGTTCCGTCGGTCCCGACGGCTCAAATCCTAACGAGGCGGGGGCTCAGACCGAATAGCCAATCGCCAATAGCAAATAGCCAATAGCAAAGGGCAAAGGGCAAAGGGCAAATAGGCAGGCTGCCGCGCGTGTGGCAGACCTTGATCTGATTTCAACAAGACGAGTGCGGAGATACGCGCCTTGACTTGGTCGGCAGGGGTTCCTAGGCTTGCTGTCGAGTGACAGCAACAGTCGTATGAAGGTGCTCTTCAACAGCTTTCACCCCTTCCGGTTCGTTGACGGAGGCGCTCAGCTCCTGATTGACCAGACGCGGCTGGCGTTGCTGCAAGCGGGCGTGGAGGTGGAATGGCTGCGCTGGTGGGACCGTCGCCAGGAAGGCGACATCATCCACCAGTTTGCCCGGCCACCCTTGAGCTTTTTCACCGAAGCGAAGCAAAGCGGGTTTCGGGTGGTGGTGACGGATCTGCTGTCGGCCACCGCTGCGCGGCCCCGATGGCAGTTGGGCGCCTACAAGGTCATCGCGCGTTTGATACGCGGCGCGGGAGTGGCGGAGCGCCTGGAGCCGTATTGGGGGGGGATTCTAGCGCGGGCCGATGCGGTGCTGGCGAGCACGGAATGGGAAGCGAGTCTGATGCGGGACATCTTTGGTGTGCCAGCGGCGAAGGCGCATGTCGTGGTGCAGGCTGTGCAAGATGTGTATTTGAACTCGCAGCCTTTGGAGCGCGGGCGGTGGCTGGTGTCAGTTGGGACGATTCATGCCGTGAAGCGGATGGTGGAGTTGGCCGAGGCGGCCCTTTTGGCCAAGACCCCGCTTTGGGTCATTGGACGGCCGCACGGCAAGGGCGACGCGTATGCGGAGCGGTTTATGAAGCTGGCCGGCGAACATCCGAACGAGATTCGCTATGAGGGCTTCGTGCCCCAGGAACGGCTCGTGCAGGCTTATCGGGAGGCGAGAGGCTTTGTGCTGCTCAGCCAGCACGAGACGGACAGCCTGGCGGCGCTGGAGGCTGCGGCCTGCGAGTGTCCCCTGCTGCTCAACGACCTGCCGTGGGCGCGCACGACCCGAGGCGACCGGGCCAGCTATTGCCCACCGGGGGCGTCGTTGCCGGCCACGGCGAGGATTCTGCGCGAGTTTTATGAGGCGGCCCCGAATCTGCCACGGGCGCCTCGTCCGCCTTCCTGGGGGGAGGTAGCGCGGCAGTTGAAGGGTATTTACGAGTCAGTGCTTGCGGGCAAGTGAGGTTTTCGTGGCGCGCTGGGGACAGCGCGCCCTACCGCCGGGCTGTTTGGGCAACACGCCCTTGAGATGTGTCCGAGCTACGGTTTCCAGGCGTAGAGGATACGGTTGGTGTCGTTCACACACCAAAGATTCAGCGGCCAGACGGTGGTCCCATAGCGCATGAAACGCGCACTGCCGTCAACAAAGACGTAATTGGAGCCGCCGGCATATCGCCCCTTGGCGGCGACGCCGTGGCAGCCCTGCTCAACCCTATCCAGGTCATTGCCCACCCCCTCGTCGAGGTCCATGAAATAGTCCATCGCGGGGGTTGGTTCGTTTTTCTTTTCACCAAATATGCAAGTGTCGGTCGGATGAACGACGGCGGTCTCTTTCATAGAGTGGACCGCATTGAGGGCGTCGCTGAAGTAATCGTTCCACCCGTTAATGAGGTAACTTCGGTTGGCGCGGTCGGGGACCGTGGGGGAAGTGAAGTCGGTCTGGGGGGGGCCGCGGAGCGCGTCGGTCGGGCAGATCAGCAGGTTGGTGGTGCGGTAATACTCGAACAGCAGGGTGGGCCAGCGATAGGCGTTGGTCCGCGGGGGGTAGAGGCTGTCGTTGTCGTCGGCATACATTTTGAGGGCCAACTCGACTTGCTTGAGGTTGTTGACACACTTGATGCGGTTGGCCGCCTCCTTGGCCCGGGCCAGCGCGGGCAGGAGCATGCTGGCCAGGATGGCAATGATCGCGATGACGACCAGCAGCTCGATGAGGGTGAAGGCGAGTAAGGCGCCGCGGCGGAATTCAGCCGGAGCATTTTCCGGTTGTCCGGCCTGACCGCTTAACTCGGGGCGGTTAAGAATTTCATTCATACTCTTGCTGTGCTTGTTTCCACTAACCCGGACTGATGTTGCGCCGGCACGACCGGCACCGCTGGCCGGCGCGTTGGACTCTGATCCCGGCCTATTCATTGCTGCTCTCGAATATTCCCGCCTGCGCCATCGTCAACCTTAACGCTTATGACGAGCAAACAATGGGCCCTCATCGCACTGGCCATCGCCCTCGGCGGCTTATCGCTCTATCTCAACAGAGACTGGTTTGCCGGGGATAATATTCAAATTCATCATCGCTCCCGGCCGGCGCGACTCGGCTTCGGTCGCCGCGGCAGGACAGCCGCCGCGACGGACACTGATCCCATCTTCTTCGCCTTCGACCGCAAGGTCAGGCTCAGAACGCTCAAAGTCATCCCCATTAGCGAAATCGAAACCAACAAATATCCCCACCCGGTGTGGGAGCTGGTTTCCGATTCCAATTCGGTTCCCATTACCGAGTGGTCCTACGGCTGGCCGATCCGAGGCATGCGGCCGCCAGTCAAGGGCGCCACGCCTGATCCGCTGGAGCCCGGCGTGCCATACCGGCTTCTGGTCGAGGCCGGAAAGCTTAAAGGGCATGAGGACTTCGTCCCCGAGCCCGCGACGCCATAAACCAACGCCGCCGGGAGCCGAAAGCAGGCATCACAGAATGTTGATTGGCCGCTAACCCGCGGCGTGCGGCGACCGGCTTGTGCACGACAATACTCCTGCTCCAGGCAAGCGCTGGAGCTATCGTCTTCTAAGACGGATTGGCGGCGCGTTTGGTTACAGGCCGGCTGAGTCAAATCGCTCTTTACCGGTCGGCGGGGCAGCCTTTACCTTCACTGGTCAGAATGACGAGCAGCCACTGACAGGGGGCGGAGATGCGTTGCGTTGCCCCCAACCTGGTCATGATCGGCCCGCCAGCCATCCTGCATCCTGAGTTGCGGAGTGGCGGCACTGGCGGGTCAACTCCCGCTCCCTGAAAGCATCACCATGTCTCACCAGCCGACCCCGCCCGCAGCGGACCCATCGAACCCGCCGGCTGCATGCATCCCCGGGGGTTTTCTGTGCAAGTTCACGGTCCTGTTCGGTGCGGTGCGCGAACTCTGGATCGTGTTTGCGCTGGTCATTCTCACCAACCTGGCTTACCGGCTGGTGAATTTCACCCTGTCGCTCTGGCTGACTTCAGACCTTGGGCTCAGCGACGAGAAGACCGGCCTGGCAGTCATGGTCTGGTCAGCGGGGTTGACGCTCGCCGTCGTGCTGGTCGGTTCGCTGACCGATGCGCTGGGCTTGCGCAAGACGTTTCTGCTCGGGTTCGCGCTTTGCATCGTCTCGCGCATAATCCTGACGTTCACGACGGTCAAATGGCTGGCTTTCAGCGGGGGCATGGCCTTGCTGGCCGTGGGCGAAGGGATGGGGTCGCCGGTAACCATCGCCGCCCTGCGGCGCTATACCACGACGGCCCAGCGCTCCATCGCCTACTCTGTTTTCTACGCGATCATGAACGGCGGGTTCTTTATCGCCCTTTATATCTCGGACGCCCTGCGCGCCGGCATGGGGGAACATGGCAGGCTCATCATGCCGGGATTGGGGATGGAGTTGAGCACTTACCGCACGATCTTTCTCGTCAGCCTGGCGCTGTCGGTCCCGAGTTTCGTGATCGCCTACTTCTGGGTGCGGGAGGGCGTCGAGGCGACTGACCAGGGCGTGGTGATTACTCTTGAGCAGCCGAAATACCCGGGTCTGAACATGTTCCAGGCGCTGGGCTTGAGCATCCGTGATACCCTGCGCGAGACAGGCCGCATCTTCGTGGGCCTGTGGCAGCAGCCCGGGTTTTACAAGTTCCTGGCCTTCCTGTCCTTCGCCGCGTTCATCAAGATGATTTTCCTGCACATGGATTACACGTATCCTAAGTTCGGCATTCGCGAGTTGGGCGAAGGCGCTCCCATCGGGCATCTCTACGCGCTGAACAGCATCCTGATCGTGTTTCTGGCGCCGCTGGTGGGCGTGATGACCCAGAGATTCCCTGCCTACCGCATGGTCATTTTCGGGAGTTTCGTTGCGGCTTCCTCGGTGTTTATCATGACGATACCCCCGCAGCGGTTCCAACGGCTGGCCGACGGCCGGGTGGGGCACGCGATCGCCAATGTTTGGCTGGAGGGCTACTCGCAGTTTTCACCCGATGACTTCCGTGACCTGCCGGCGTTCGCGCATGAACTGTCCGGCAAGTCGAACGCGGTGAGCCGCTTTCTGAACGACTCTTTTTCGCCGGTCACCCGCGCCCTGCTGAGCCGACAGGTCGCCGGCGGTTTCCGCGACGGAAGGCACTTCCCGCACCCCACCACGGCCCTCTTTTCGGGCGCGGACATCAAAGACGTGCCGGCTTTCCTGAACCGATTGCAAGCCGACTCCAACCCCGCGACCAGGCCGGTGTCGCAGTATCTATGGGAGCATTTTTCTTCGCGGAGCAAATTGCTGTTCCGCGACTCCGCTCCGGAGGCGTCCGGCGGTCGCACGGCACCTTTGGACCGCGAGCTAAACCGGATTCTTCAGGCCGGCCCCTTGTATGACCAGCAACAGAAGGGCCGCTTCGCCGGGGTGGCGTTGTCGGAAGCTTCGCGCCTTGTGGCGGAACCCGACCCTGCCAGCGCCAGGGCCAGCCGCGTTGCTCAGTCCCAACTGCTTAATCGGCTGCTGTTGGAGGATACCTACCCTGAGTTCATTGAGAAGAGCGACTGCCCGTTGCGGGTAGCACTGGCGGAGGACCTGACGCGGATTATTAGGGGTCCTTCGCTCTATGAAGCGCAGCGCTTCGCCGGGATTGGGTTGTCGGACGAAACGAGGCGACTGCTGGCCCGGGACTCACAGGGCGCCAATGCAGTTCGCTTAAACCGCTGCTTCCTGGAGGACGCATTCCCCTCGGAGTTATTGAAGAACCGGGTTGGGGTGCCCGGCAGCGTGAACCCGTGGTATGTCATGATTTTCCTTTTCGTTGTGCTGCTCTCGGTGGGCGAGGCGTTTTATTCGCCGCGGCTTTACGAATACACGGCGGCCATTGCGCCCAAGGGCCAGGAGGCTTCCTATATGGCCATGTCCTCCCTGCCCTTCTTCCTGGCCAAGTTGGGCGTGGCACCGATCTCCGGCGTGCTGCTGGCGCATTTCTGTCCGGACACCGGGCTGCGCCACTCGGGCACGCTGTGGATGGTCATCGGCCTGAGCACAATGATCGCGCCGGTGGGGTTGTTCGTGTTCCAGCGCTTCATCCGGGTCCACGAAGCCGGCCGGGAAGAGTGAGGGCGAGAGAAAGCTTGATCGGGATAATCCAAACCGTAGTTTGCTGGCCGTATGACATGGAAAACGGCTTTGTTTCTCGCGGGTTGTGAGATGGTTTGCACCAGCATGGCCCAGCCTACCAACCGACCTAACCCGCTGAAGGAGTTCAGACGGAGCGCCGCCAAGTTCAATTCCGTCATCACCGTGCCGGAGTTCGAGACGACGACCAACGCGATCCGCTTCAACCTCAAACAAACCATCGCCGTCGGGAACGCCGCCCTGGACCGCATCGGGGCCCTCAAGCCGCGCCAAACCACTTTCGAGAACACGGTGCGCGCCCTGGACGACCTCGGCTACGACATCAGCCTCACGGATAACCGTTTCGGGCTGATCAAGGAAACCAGCGCTGACGCGGCGTTGCGCGCGGCCGCCACCGACGCTCTCAAGGAGCTGGAAGAGTGGTCGGTTGGCATAGAGTATCGCGAAGACGTGTATAAGGCGGTTAAGGCCTACGCGGACAAGAAGCCGAAGCTTGAGGGGGAGGACGCCAAGCTGCTGGCGGAGACGATGCGCGATTACCGCCGGGCGGGCCTGGACCTGCCCAAGGCGCAGCGGGACGAGGTCGAGAAGATGCGCAAGGATTTGACACGGCTGACGACCGATTACGAGTCCAACATCACGAAGGCGCAGAAGGCCGTGAAGTTCACGAAGGCGGAGCTGGAGGGAGTGCCGGAGAGTTTCCTGGCGCAAGTGAAGACGGGCGACGATGAATACACCGTCATGGCGAACATCACGTGGCACTATATAAGCGTCATGGACAACGCCAGGCGCGAGGAGACACGCAAGAAGCTGATTACGGAGCACGACAACCTCGCCCGCGCCGAGAACATCCCGCTGCTGGAGAAGATCCTCCCGTTGCGCGACGACGTCGCCCACAAGCTCGGCTACAAGACCTGGGCCGATTACCAGATTGAGGTGAAGATGGCCGGCAACGCGGCGACAGTGATTGATTTCCTGGAGAAGCTGAAGACGGGTTTGCAGCCGAAGTTCGACTTCGAGCTAGCCGATTATCGCCAGATCAAAGCCAAGGAGACCGGGGATACGAACGCACAGGTGCGGGTGTGGGACTGGCGCTACCTCAGCAACCAGTTGAAGAAGGAGAAGTACAAAGTGGATACGGAGCAACTGCGCGTTTATTTCCCCTATCAGAAAGTCTTGGACGGGATGTTCAGCATCTACCAGAACATCTTCGGGCTGAAACTCGAGCGGGTCGAGCCGCCTTACAGGTGGATTGGCGATCTGCAGCTCTACGCGGTCTCGGACGCCCAGGCGGGGGAGCCGCTGGGCTTGTTCTACCTCGACATGTTCCCCCGCGAAGGCAAGTTCAATCACTTCGCCCAGTTCGTCATCATCGAAGGCAAGCTGATGGCCAGTGGGAAATACCAGCGCCCCACTGTCGCCCTGATCTGCAACTTCCCGTCGCCCACGAAAGACAAGCCTTCGCTGCTCTCGCATAGCGACGTCGAGACCATTTTCCACGAGTTTGGCCACGCGATGCACTCGATAATGACCCGCGCCAAGTATGGCCGTTTCTCGGGCACCGGCGTCCCGCGCGACTTCGTCGAAGCTCCCTCGCAGATGCTGGAAAACTGGGTTTGGGACAAGAAGGTGCTGGACAGCTTCGCGGCGGATTATCGCGACCCGTCGAAGAAGATTCCCGCCGACATCCTGGCTCAGCTCAAGGAAGCTAGGCTTGCGACCGAGGGGACACGTTACCGCCGCCAGCTTTCCTTCGCGCTGATGGACATTGCGTTGCACACGCAAATCCATGACAGCAACGCCGCCGAAGCGCTGCCGCTGTCCAACAAGGTTCTCAGCGAGGCGTTTCTGCCGATGGTGCCGGACACGGCCTTCGTGGCGTATTTCGGGCACCTGATGGGCTACGACACCGGGTATTACGGCTACGCCTGGGCGGACGCGATTGCGGCGGACATGGCGACGGTCTTCGAGAAATCCCCCAACGGTTACTTCGACTCAACTGCTGGCCACCGCCTGCGCACAGAGATCTACGAGCCGGGCGATTCCCGGGACGTGAACGTGTCCATAGAGAAGTTCCTGGGCCGCGAGCGCTCGCTGGAGCCGTTCTTGAAGAAGATCGGGATTGAGAGGCAGTAGGTCGGACCGGGAAGCGGATGGTAAGTCCGAAGGCCGAAGGTCGAAGCCCGAAAGAAATCCGAAGGCCGAAGGCCGAAAGCTCGACCGCCTTCGCTGGCGTCGTGGGCCAGGTGAGAGGAACCTACATACGGCTGTGAGCCAGGGGGTTGCGTATTGGCATGCTAGAACTATCATGGAACTATCATGGAACTATCAAGGAGCTATTAGGGAACTATCAGGGAGCTATTATGGATCTATTATGGAGTTATCAGGGAACTATCTAGGAACTATTAAGGAACTAGCCACACGATAGGGTACCACAAGCGTGTCGCGAGCGTGTTTCAAGGCAGGAAGCGGGGTCTTAGGAGGCGATGGCTGGATGGGCCACAAGCTGTTGGGGTATGGGATGGTACGAGCTACAAGGGCAGGGTGTGGGATGTGTGTGGAAGGGAAGCTGGGGGGCTTACTGTGCTTGGAGGCGGGGGCGGGGGGGTGATTCGGGTCGCGACATGAAATTGCAAAGTTCACTGCTTAATATGGATAGTTCGTGATTAAGCCCTGCGTTTCGCCGCAGGTATTCCACGGGAGCGGGCGCCGGACGCGTTGCGTCGAGGGGTCCGAAGCCTCCCGGACAATGTAGCAAACCTGGTAGTCTCAAGCCGGGGGCGCGCTAGAATCGGATGACATGGTTAAAACTAAATGAACGCTCGTAAGCATCGTTACACCCAACAAGCCAAAGAGACTGAAAGGCTTGAGCCAAAAGGCAAGCAGCCAGGCTCGGGTCCTCCTGAATGGCCCGACGCGGACTAATGCGCTGCCGGTGTACAGAGCGAACCTAAATCATCCTGTGAAGTTTGCAGAACATGGAAACGCTGCCAGCCCCGCCCGGCCTCGCGACCGGGCGGATCTCACCGCAAGGCGGGTCAGGGGGCGCAGCATTGGGAAGACCGAAGAAGCCAAGGCCAGCGGTAATGCGCTGGATACGCCCACGTCGGTCTGGTCCGAACTGGCAAGAACGGGGGAGGAATCGCACGCACCGAGGAAAGCAAATGACGGCCGACGCTCGTTGGCTGATGCGCCCCGGAGCGGCTGTCCAAGGCAGTTTTGTTAGCGCGACCGCATCTAAGTATTGCCAAGCGGAGTTACACCCGCGGGTAAGCCAAATCAGGCTTCGCCTTATGAGGGCTTGAGCCGTATGAAGGGAAACTTTCACGTACGGTTCTTAGAGGGGGGCGGGCCGGCGACGGCCCGCCTCTACTCGGCGGTGGGTTGCATCAGGGCGGCGAAGCGGAGGCCGCGGGTGCTGAGGCGGAGTTCGGGGAAGCGGAATTCCTCCATGACAGTGTGGTAAACGGCCACGCCCATCAGGATTACGTCGGCGCGGTTTTTCGGGAGGCCGAGGATGGCTTTGCGCTGTTCAAGAGGCAGACTCCAAAGGCGTTCAAAGTGCCAGGAGAGGCGCGCCGCACTCAGACGGGTCGCCTCGATACGGGCGCGGTCGAACGTGTCGAGGCCAGCCTCCATGCAGCCTAGGATGGTGGCAGTGCCGCCTACCCCGACCAGTTGTGCGCTTCCTCGTGGCCCTGTGGCAGCCGACGCAGGCGGGGTGGGGTCTGATCCTGTGTCCTCTCGGGGAGCTTCCGATCCGGGATGGTGGGGACGCGTGCCGGCGGGTTCCCAATGGCCGGAAACAGGGACGCGGTGGAACGCGTCCCTACCAGGCGCAGGGTGCGGAAACGGGAATGCGTTGAGGGAACTCCCTCCTCGGTCGCCGACCTCTTGTACCAGATTTGGGCGAACCTCGTTGTGGAGGAAGTCCTTTAGCCAATGGAGGCAGGCGGCCAGTTCGGCCGGCTTGGGCGGGTCGCTGCAAGGGATGGTCTCCATCAGGCGGACGGTCCCGAGGGGAAAGCTATGGCGGAAAAGGACCTGACCGTTGGCCCCGAAGACGAATTGAGTGGTGCCGCCGCCGACGTCCATGAGCAGGAGGGGCGCTCGGGCGAGTTGCGGGTCAGTGGTCACGCCCAGAAAGCCCCATTCCGCCTCCTGCTCGCCCGAGATGACCTCGACTTTCAAGGCGGAGGCCTGCTCAATGGCGGCAGTGAGTTCCTCGCGATTGAGGGCCTCGCGCGCGGCGCTGGTGGCGAAGACGCGGATGGAGACGGTCTGGGCGTGGCGGGCCGTGGCTGCGAAATCAGCGACGGCTCTGGCGGTGGCGGCAATGGCTTCGGGCGCGAGGCGGTGAGTTTCGTAGAAGCCATGCCCGAGGCGGGTCTGCTTGCTCTGCTCGCAAAGGGGCCGAAGCTCGTGGCCGGCAACATCGGCGACCAACAACTTGACGGAGTTGGTGCCGACATCAATAACAGCGCGGCGGATAGGTCCCATAGGCCGAATCAGGGTGCAGCCCTGCCAGGGCACGGGAACTGGTGCCGGCTTAGCGAGGAGGAATTGTTCCGCACGGGGGCAACGAAAGCAGGCCGGCGGCGGTTTGCAAGGCTTTTTGGCTTGATCGGGCGGCGTCAATGGGAGAATGCTCGGATAATGAAACGGACTCCGCTTTACGCGGCGCACCAGAGGTTAGGCGGCAAACTCATCGAATTTGGCGGCTGGGAAATGCCGGTGCAGTACACGAGCATTACAGACGAGCATCTGGCCGTTCGGCAGGCGACCGGGCTGTTCGATATTTCGCACATGGGCGAGGTGCTGGTGAGCGGGTCAGGCGCGGAGGGCTTTCTTAATCGGACGCTGACCAACGACGTGCGGAAGCTTGGGGCCGGGCAGGGACAATACACGCTGATGTGCAACGAGCGGGGCGGGGTCATTGACGATCTTTACGCCTACCGGCTCGCGGCCCAGGAGTATCTGGTGATCATCAATGCCTCGCGCATCGAGGCGGATGTGGCGTGGCTGGAGGCGCAGTTAGCTGCATTCCCGGGGCGCAGCGAGGTGACGTTGCAAAATGCTTCGGACGCGACCGGCGCGCTGGCGGTGCAGGGCCCGCGCGTGGTGGAATTCATCGAGCGCTGTTTTCCGGGCGCATCCACGGGCGGCACGATGGTGGCCCGGGTGACGGAGTTGAAGAAGAACCAAGTGGCGCGTTTCGGCTATGCCGGGGAGACGATCTGGATTTCCCGCACCGGATATACGGGCGAGGATGGCTTTGAGGTTGTCGCGCCGGCCGGGATCATCGAGGCGATTTGGAATGAACTGCTTTCTGCCGGCCAGGCGCACGGCTTGAAGCCGGCCGGGCTGGGCGCGCGGGACACCTTGCGGACGGAGGTGTGCTACCCGCTTTACGGGCACGAACTGGACGAGAACACTACGCCGATTGAGGCGGGTGTGGGGTTCTTTGTAGCATTGGATAAAGGGGAGTTCAATGGCCGCTCCGTGCTTGCGGAACAGAAGGCGAAAGGGACGGCCAAGAAGCTCGTGGCGTTCAAGATGACCGGCCATTCGGCCCCGCCGCGCCCGCATTACGCCATCTGGGGCACAGGTCCGGGAGCCGCGAAGCTCGGGGAGGTCGTGAGCGGCACGCAGAGCCCGTCGCTCGGGATTGGGATCGGGATGGGGTATCTGCCCGCCGCATTTGCCAAAGTCAACACGGCGGTGGAGATCGAGATTCGTGGCAAGCGCGCCCCGGCGGTCCTCGTGCCGAAGCCGATCTATCGAAAACCTGATTGACCGCCCGCCTGCTCCCTGACTCAATTGGCTTATGGCTAACGTTCCTTCGGATTTGAAATACGCGAAGACGCACGAATGGGTCCGAGTGACCGGCGATGTAGCGACGGTGGGCATCACCGACCACGCGCAGCATGAATTGACCGATGTGGTATTCGTCGAATTGCCCGACGTCGGCCGGCAAATCAAGGCGGGCGATTCTTGCGCGGTGGTGGAGTCGGTCAAGACGGCCAACGATATTTACTCGCCGGTGAGCGGCCAGATTACCGAGGTCAACGCGGCGATCGTTGCGGACCCGGCTTTAGTGAATACGGAACCATACGCAGGAGGCTGGTTTTACAAGATCAAGCTCTCGCAACCGGCCGAGTTGAGTGGCCTGCTGGGGCCGGAGGAGTATCAGGCGCAAACAGGTGGAGCTTGATTGAGAGCCGCTCGCGGGCCGTGTTTGGCGACTGGTGACCGGCTGCGGATGGCCAGGCGCCAACCGCGCTTCGCCATCCACCATTTGAAAAACACGCCAACCTCGACCACTGTATGGTCGTGAAACCAAAACGGATTCGACTCTTCATCAAGCCCTACTGCGGGTGGTGTGACAAAGCAGAGCGGTGGCTGGATGGACGGGGAGTCGAGTATGAGAAGGTGGATGTGATCTCCGACGAGGCCGCCCATGACGAGATGATCCGGCTTTCGGGGCAGGACCTCGCGCCGGTGTTGGACGTGGACGGCAAGATCCTGGCTGATTTCGGTCCCGAGCAACTGGCTGACTTCTGGAGGAGACTGGAGCAGTAGCATGGCCGGGCCAATCCCTGCGGTCACCGCGCCTCGGCCGCGCCTGCCGGCCTGGCTGCGCACGCGGCTGCCGACCACGGACAGTTTCGCACACACGCGGGCGCTGCTGGATGAACTGAGGCTCCACACCGTCTGCCAAAGCGCCCAGTGCCCGAACCATTGGGAATGCTGGAGCAAGGGCACGGCCACGTTCATGATCGGCGGCGACCGCTGCACACGGGCCTGCCGGTTTTGCGCCGTGACGACCGCCAAACCCTTCCCGCTGGAGGCTGATGAACCGGCCCGGGTGGCGGAAGCAACGCGGCGGCTGCGGCTGCGGCACGTCGTGATTACGGCGGTGGCGCGCGACGACCTGGCGGACGGGGGAGCGGAACATTTCCGGCGCACAATCGAGGCGGTGCGCGCGTCAAGCACGCAGACGGTGATCGAGGTGCTGACCCCGGACTTCAATGCGCGCGACGCGGCTATTGACGCCGTGCTGGCCGCCCGACCACATATTTTCAACCACAACCTGGAGACCGTGCGCCGGCTTACGCCCGCGGTGCGTTCGCGGGCGACCTATGATCGTTCGCTGGCCGTGTTGAGCAAGGTGAAGGCAAAGGGCGCGCGGAACGTGTTCACGAAGTCCGGTCTGATGCTGGGCCTGGGCGAGACCGAAGAGGAACTTAACACCGCCCTCGCGGACCTGCGCAGGGTTGGCTGCGACCTGCTGACATTAGGGCAGTATCTTCAGCCGACGCTCCGGCATTTGCCGGTGGTGGAGTTCGTGACGCCGGAGAAGTTCGCCGCCTACGGTGCGCGCGCGCGGGAGCTGGGCTTTGTCCATGTCGCCAGCGCGCCGATGGTCCGCAGCTCCTACCATGCGGACGAGTTTACTCTGCCCGCTTCAGCGGTGTAAGAGCTGCGGGTTGCGTATAAACATACGCACGGCCCATACCCCCACGGCGATCAGCAGCGCAAAGGCGACGAGCGTCATGATGATCTTGATCATCCGGGCGTGCTGAATGACTCGCTCGGTGCGCTGCTTTTCCGACTGCATGAACAGGGCGAACTCCTTGTCGAGCGACATGACGGTCTCCACATCGTCCTTTAGCTTCAAGGTCAGCCAGGAGGACGACGCTCCGCGCCACAGGGCGGGCAGTTTGTGCAAGGTCTCGGCGTCGGCCTTGACTAGGCCGCAGTGGTTCCAGAAAGGCGCCTGCTCGCGGGTCCATACCCGCAGCAGGCCGTGATTGGTGGCGACGGCGTGCAAGCGGTCCCACAGGAGCGGCCGCAGATGTTCGGCGAGTGCGAAGTCGTAGAAGGCCTCGCTATGGACCAGGCCCTGCCGCTCGGCGATTTGCAGGCCAACGGCGCCGAGGACATTGCCGTCCGCGCCCACGGCCACCTGGAACTCCGTCACCCGCCTGGCGAGGTCTTCGGCCGGGAATTGCATGGTTTGCCAGAGGGTCGTCAACTGGCGGATGTCATCGAGGGTCGCGCGCCGCACGCGGTAAGGCGATGAGCTCACGCGGCTGAGTGTAGGACTGCACCCTCGGCATTCAAAGTCCAAAAGTCCGCGGAAGGTGAGCGACGCCACCCGCGGGGACCCATTCACCGTGAGGGCTTGCCAACAGGACTGTCTGAGAAGATATGATCCGGCACGATGGGCCGGGGCAAAGCTATGAAAGCCAACAGCGTAATACTGAGCGTGCTCTGCGGCACAGCGGGCGTCGGGGCGACGATTTGGCTGGGCGCCGAATACCAAGGCAGGCTCAGACTGGCTGAGGAAAACACGGCTCTGCGGCAGAAGCTCGACCAGATGGCCAACCTCGCCGCGGAGCACGAGCGGCTGTCGAACCTTGTTGCTCAGGCGAACGCTTCGGTGTCCCAGCCGGACGAGAGGTTGAACGAGTTGCTTCGCTTGCGCGCCGAGGTGGATGTGCTGCGTCAGCAAGGCAAGGAGATCGAAACCCTGCGCGAGGTTACCCGCCAGGCCCGCGCGGCACGGGAAAACAGGCTCAGGACGCAGAGCGCCGGCCAGGGGGCGAAGATTCAAGACGGATCGGCCTCGACAGAACCACGCTTACAGATTCTCAGAGCGGAGTATTGGACAGAAAACGCAAGATTAGACGTGACGGACGAGCTCAGTGGCAGAGTTCGGGGGGACAGCCTCAAAGCGATTGCGAGCAACAACCTTAAGGGCGATCCCGAGTTCGGGCAGGTGAAGCATCTGACGGTTGAATACCGGTTCGCCGGCGTTACCATGACCAACGAATTCCGGGAGGGTGACTTCGTCGTCTTACCGAGAGAGTAGAAGGGACGGCGAACAAACCAGGCCCGCCTTGGGCGGAGCGAAACAAAACTATGAAAGCGAACAGGGTAATAGCCAGCGTCTTCTGTGTCGCAGCGGTCGTCGCTTGGGCAATTTGGCTCGCCGTCGAACATCAAGCCCGGCTCAGACTCGGTGACGAACATAAGGCTCTGGAACAGCAACTGGACCAAACGGCCGGCCTTGCGGCGGACAACGAGCGGCTGTCGAACCTCGTTGCCCAAGCAGGCCGTTCGGGATCGCTGCCGGACGAGCAGTCACGGGAATTGCTCCGCCTGCGCGGCGAAGCCGGCGTGCTTCGACAGCAAACCAATGGACTCAACGCCGCGCGCCAGGAGAACCGCCAGGCTCGCGCTGCGCTGGAAAGCAGCCTCACGAACCAAAGTGCCGGCGCGGACTATTGGCCGCGGGGCTCATGGGCTTTTGCCGGGTACGCCAGCCCCGACGCCGCTCTGCAAACGTCCCTCTGGGCCGCCAACAATGGCGAGTTGAAAGCCCTGCTGGACAGCACCACCGGCGATTTGCAGAAAATGGTGGAGAAGGACTTCGCAGGCAAATCCGAGGGCGAAGCCGCGGTCAGGGCCATGGACGAGGTTGCTCGTCTCCAGTCGGTCCGCCTGCTCAACCGCGAAGTCCAAGCCGATGGTACGGTCGTGCTTACCGCCGCGTTCGAGGATGGGACGGATACCCACACGTCGAAGCTGCTCATGAAGCAGATTGGCAATGATTGGAAGATCTCCGGGCCTGCTCAATAATTGGGTCGAGCCTGGCCCCCCTGACGGGCGACGACGCCCCCGCGATCAGGTTGGCTGCTCGATTGGCAGGAATACTCGCCTGTCTTCGCCCGCATCACCGAATGCGGCTATCGCCTGGCCGCCCGGAGCCGTCGGGCTTTTGCACCCGCGGAGCGTCGAGCAGATGAGGACGAGTAAAAGACCAATTCGTATCTATTCCTCGGCGGTGAGGCCTCGGGACCCACGCGGGCATGCGGCGCATCCGCTCTCATTCGTACCGCAGCGCGGCCATAGGCTCGACGGTGGCGGCGCGGCGGGCGGGGATGTAGCAGGCGAAGAGGGCGGCAACCGTTAGGCATAGAGGTCCAATGGTAAACGCTAAGGGATCTATGGCCTGGCTGCCGTAAACCACACTGCGGAGCACAAATCCGAGCCCCAAGGCCAATACCAACCCGAGCCCCACACCCACGGCAGTCAGCACCAAGGCCTGCTTGAGCACTTTAGACACAACGTCGCGGGCCGTCGCGCCGAGCGCGATGCGGATTCCGATCTCGCGAGTACGGCGGGCCACAATGTAGGCATTGACGCCATAGACTCCGACAACCGCGAGGATGAGCGCCAGGGCGCCAAAGGCGCCGAAGAGCCGGGCCGCCGTGCTGATGAACCAGACCAGCAGCCCTTCTTCGTGGAAGCGGCGCATGGTCTGAACGGACACCAGCGGCAGGTCGGGCTGGGTCGCGCGGATCGTATCGCGCACGGATTTGAGCACAGCGGATTCCCCTTCGGGGGCCAGAGGTTTGAGGCGCAGATGCATGTTGACGCTGGACCGGTAGTCTTGTCCAAACGGGACGTACACGTGCGACGAAGGGGCTTTTTCGGTGAGATCATTCCGGATGCCGGGCACGACGCCGACGATCTGCACTGTGCCGGATTTGCCAGAGAGCTTGATGTTCCTGCCGAGAGGGTCCTCACCCGGCCAGAGCTCATGCGCCAGCGGCTCATCAATGATCGCGACATGAGAGCTGGAGTTAGCGGCGACCTCGATCGCGTCAAACTCCCGGCCGCGCAGCACGCCCAGGCCGAGCGTTTTGAAATAATCGGTGCCGACAATATTGAAGGCGGCATTCAGGGCTTTGTTCGCGCCCGTGGAATTGGTGGCCGAGCCTGATCCTGGGCCGGTGGCGAGCTTCTCCACGCTACAGCCGTCGCTGAAGAGGCCAAAGGGGACCAGGTAACCCAGCGCCGCGTCCTCGACGCCCGGCAGGGCGCGGAGGCGCTCAACCAATTGGAGGCAAGCCTGCTGGCCTTTGGTTTCGTCATAGCCGCCGAGGGCGGCATCGGTTTCCACGAGAACGAGGTGGTCGAAACTGAATCCGGGATTCGCGCGGGCGGCAACGAGCGCGCCTTTGGCGAAAAGCCCGGCGCTTGTAAGCAGAGCGATGGACAAAGCCAGTTGGCCCACCACTAGAAAACTGCGCAACGAAAGAAGTCGCCCGGCCCGGCCCTGCATTTCGTCCCCCACCTGCTCCTTCAAATGAGCGGTCACATTGATGCGTGACAGTTTCCACGCCGGGCCGAGGCCGAAGATCAGCACGCTGAACAAGCAGGCGCCGAAGGTGGAGGCCAGGATGCGCCAATCCGGCCGAGTGTTGAAAACGATATCCACGAACGGGAGTTTGGGAATAAAGGAATTCACCAGGAGCCGATTGGTCCAGCTTGCCAACAGTAAGCCACCGGCCCCGCCCACAAGCGCAAGCAAAAAGCCCTCCGTCAAAAGCTGCCGCACCAAGCGGAGCCGTCCCGCGCCGAGAGCGAGGCGGATGGCGATCTCCCGGCGGCGCGAGGCACTGCGCGCCAGCAGCATGTTGGCTAAATTGAAGCAGGCGATCAGCAGCACGGCGCCGGAAACGCCCATCAGCAAGAGCGAGCTGACTTCATTCGAGTCCTTCACGGGATTGGAGGAGATCGAAAGCCGTGAGAGCTTCCCCACCTCAAAGGTCTGATCCTTGTTCACATCTGGAAATTCTTCTTCGAGGCGCGCTGCCAGGGGCTGGAGCTGTGTCTGAGCCGCCGCCGGGCTGAGGCCGGGTTTGAGTCGCGCGACGAGCATCAAGGCCTGGTTTTGTCGATCCGCCAAGGTTTGCTTTTTGTCGTTGATGAAATCGTTCGCCACGGCCTCGTACATTCCGAGTGGCAGCCAGAATTCAGGCGAGAACATGGCGGAGGTGCCGGTGAATGTTTCCGGCGCGATGCCGACCACGGTGAAAGCGCGCGAATTGAGCCTGATCGTCTTGCCCACCAGGTCCGGATCGGAGCCCGCCTTGCGCCAGTAATTATGGCTCACGATGACCACAGGGATCGCGCTGCCGGGCTTTTCCTCTTGCGGCAGAAAGGCGCGGCCCTTCGGCAAGCGCACGCCGAAGGTATCGAAGTAATTAGCGGATATTAGGAAGGTGAAGGTCTTGCGGATCAAATCGCCTTCATTGACGCCGACCATGGACACACCGAAGGCCGCGACGTCGGTGAAGGCGCTGTTCTTCTCGCGCACCTCGGCAAAATTCGGGTAAGAGAAGGTCCGATATTCTCCCGTGGGCTTTTTGTCCTTGCTGTAAACCCGCACCAGTCGGGCCGGCTCTCTTGCGGCAATGGGCCGCCAAACGAGCGTATTGATGATACCGAACATCGCGGCGGTGCCGCCGATGCCCAGCATCAGCACCAGCACGGCCACGGCGGTGAACCCGGGCGAGCGACGCATCATGCGCAAGCCAAATTTCAAGTCCTGTAAAAGGTCCATAACGGTCTCCTTGAGGCGGTTTGGTGTTTCCAGGTTGATTTGGAGCTTCAGGTGAGCGCAGCGGAGGTGAGGCGCGCTGGAGGGGTTTCAGGCAAGTCGGCGTTTTCATCCACAATGCGCCCGTCAAACAAGTGGATCGTGCGGTCGGCAAAGCGCGAAAACCGGGGATCGTGCGTGACCATGCAGATCGTGGCGCCTTCCCGGTGGAGGTCGCGCAGCAGTTCCATCACCGCCTCGCCATTCCTAGAGTCGAGATTGCCGGTCGGCTCGTCCGCCAGCAGGATGGAGGGTTTCCCCGCCAGGGCGCGCGCCACGGCCACGCGCTGCTGCTGGCCGCCGGAAAGCTGCGAGGGATAATGGCCCATGCGGTGCGTCATGCCGACCTTCTCGAGCGCTTCCTCCACGCGCTGCTTGCGCTCGGTCCCGCTCAGGCCACGATAGGTCAACGGCAGTTCCACATTCTCCTGGACCGTGAGGTCGCCGATGAGATTGAAGCTCTGAAAGATGAAGCCGACCTCACGGTTGCGGATGCGGGCCCGCTGGGCGAAGCCCAGGTTCGCGACCGAGTGGCCGTTCAGGGAATAGCTTCCTCCCGTCGGCGTATCCAGCAGCCCCAGGATAGAGAGCAATGTGGACTTGCCACAGCCGGAAGGGCCGGCGATCGAGAGGTACTCACCGGGCTTGATGTCGAGGTAGATGCCGGATAAAGCATGGGTTTCGACTTCATCCGCGGGGAAGACCTTCGTGATGTCTTCCATTTTGATCAAGGTTCCATTGGTTGTGTTCATAAGTTAGATGATTCAATTGAGTTTGATCCGGTCGTGTCGCTGCCACTGGGACATATCGGAGAGGATGATCTGGTCGCCGGGCTGCAGCCCCTGCAGGACCTCGACGGTGGTTACGGAGCTGCGACCCAGCTTTACGCGGGCGCGCACCGCCTCCCTGGGTGAGGTGAGTTTGAAGAGCATCACCTCGGCGTTAGCGTCCGCCATCACGGGCTTGCCGACGTAAATCACGTTGTCGAGCCGCTCGAGTTCGATCGTGCCCTCGACGCTCAGATCCGGCCGCGCGCCCTTGGGGAGGGGCTGCTCGAGTTTGATGTCCACAGTCACGGTCCCGTTCTGGACGGCGGAATCAACCCTCGACACCCAGCCTGCGACCGTGCCGTTGCGGGTGTCAACGACCGCGACCTGGCCGAGTTGAATATCCTGGGCCTGCGTCTCGTGGATTTTCACCTCGGCCTTCAGACGGGTCGGGTCGGCCACCCGTGCCACGTTCGCACCTGCGGTGAGCTGTTGTCCCACCTGCAACGGCACGGTGTCCCCCAGTTTCTGCAGGACGCCATCAATGCCAGCGCGGACCTTCAATGATTCGGCCTGCCGCCGTTTCAACTGCAGTTCGGCCTGCAGTTGTTCGACCTTCGCCTCCTGGACGGCCTGTTGCGCGCTGGCCGAATCGGCGCTGATCTTCAGGCGTTCGGTTTCGATTTCAAGCAGCCAAAGCGCATCTTCGGCTTTGGACCGGCTTTGGCGGACCGTGATAGCGGCGACCAGCCCATTGGTTGCGAGCGCGTCGTTTACGTCGGCGTCCAACCGAGTGCTGTTGGCGAGCGAGTGCGCAGTCGCGACTGTGGCTTCCTGGGTCAAGTGTTGCGACTTGAGTTGCACTTTCAAATTGGCCAGTTCGGCTTCGGCGGCTTTGAGCTGCCATTCCGCGTTGAACACCGCTTGTTCCACTTCGGGATTACTCAGCTCGGCCAGGATCGAGTCGGCTTTAACCGCGGAGCCGGGCAGCACGAGGATGTTCTGCACGCGGCCCGAGCAAACCGCTGGGATCCAAAGCGCCTGCTCCGGCACGAGCAGGCCGGCGCCGCGGACTTGCCGCACCATGTCGCCGCGCTTGACCGTATCGAGCCAGACTTGCGCGCGTTCGACAGTGGGCGCCGCGGGCTTGAGGTTTGAAAGCCCCAACGTGGTTCCAGCGAGGACCAGCAGGATTGCGGCGGCATAAATGACCCGCCGCCGTTTCCGGTCTCTGCCCGCGTTTGGCAGCGCAATATCCATTCGGTTTCAACGCTCTTGCAGGGGCCGTGCCAGGAGAAGGAAAATGCGGAAGTGCCGGTGTGCCAGCGCCTTCCGAAAGTGGGTTCCAGTCGCCGCCTTCGCTTGCTTTCCCACCGGTGGGATTATGCCGTCCCACAAATGGGAAAAGGGTTCTTTGGCGCCCGATTCCTCCAAACCTGCACCAGACCCTCCCGCGGGCCTCCCCGGACCCTCACCGTAGTACCCTCGATCCGGATCGAGGGTACTACGGTGAGGGTCCGGGGAGGCTACGGCGAGGCTACGGAGGGATGAGCGGGCGGTAGGGGGCGCTGTTCGCCCCATTCCACCGAAAACTGAGAAGAACCGGGAAACGGAATCAGAGGCCGATTTAGGCTGGCGCCGCCGCCAGCGGCAGGAGCAGGCGCGCGACACAACCGGCGTGGCCGCTCCGGTTCTCGAGCGTCAGGCTGCCACCGTGGGCTTCGGCGATCTGCCGGCTCAGGGCCAGGCCGATGCCTGAACCGCTGGGCTTCGTCGTGAAGAACGGCACGAAGAGATTCGCGGTGTTGGATAGGCCGGGACCCTCGTCTTCGACGCGCACCTCGACTTGTGCCCCCGCCTTTGGTTTCGCTGGACGCGTCCACGGCATTGCGCACGAGATTGATCAGGAGCTGTTCGAGCTGATCGGGGTCTCCTGAGACTATCGCTTCAGGCCCGGCCGTCAGAGCTACCCTGAGCCGGTGTTCCAGTCCCAGCACGCGGTTTAAGAGCGGGCCAACGGCGACGGGCTGGAGCTTGGGTTGCGGCAAGCGCGCCAAGCGCGAATAGTCTCCCATGAAACGGCTCAAGGCCTCCGCTCGGGCGCTGATGACCGCCAGGCCTTCTTTCATGTCCTGGCGCCAGTCGGAGGGCAGCGGTTCGCGCGCCATCATTTGGCCCAGGCTGCCGGAAATCGAGCGGATGGGCGCCAGCGAGTTGTTCAGTTCATGGCCCAGCACCCGCAGGAGGCGCTGCCAGGCTTGCCGTTCTTCTTCACGCAAGGCCTGGCTGAGGTCGGCGAGGACGACGAGTTGGTGGGTTTGTCCGCGTTGTCGAAAGGTGCTTCGCCGCAAGGCCCAACGGCCCATGCCGCCCGCAAAAGCACCTTCCAGCGTCCGCACCGGCGGTCCTTCGAGGCACTGGGCCAGCCCGAGATCGGCCGCGGTGCGCTCGAGCATTCGCTCCGCGGCGCTGCCCAGCAATTGCTCGCCGGCGCGGTTGGCCAACTTGAGCCGCTGCTCCTGGTCAAAAGCGAATACCGCCACACTGATCTCCTCCATCACCGCGCGCAACAGGGCGCTGGCCTCCAACGCCCCCAGGCGTTGGTCCCGGAGGGTGTCGCTCAGGGCGTTGACTTCATGGAGCACCTCCCCCAGAGCATCGTCCCGGTTCAGAATGTTCGCGCGGATCGAGAAATCCTCTTCCCGCAAGGCCAGCAGCAGGTTAGAAATCGTTTGCAGCGGGCGCACGACTCGAGCGCGGACGGCCCAGGCGCAGCCGATCCAGCTCCCCACCAGCAACACGGTCACAGCCAAAGCCGCCCCACGGGCCAAATCGGACGTCCACACAAAGAAGAGCGCGATGACCATTCCCGCCAGGCCGCCGCCGAGGCTGAGAAGAACAATCTTGCCGCCATGAGTGAGCCGGCCCGCGGCTATCAACGTCTCTGGCTGCGAGTCGCTCATTTTGCGAGCGCGAGACCTGGCCAACTGCGCGATTTCAACTCACAGGCCATATCTCTCGAGCCGTCGATAAAACGCGCTCCGGCTCAGGCCCAGCGATTCGGCCGCTTTCCGGGCGTTGCCGCCACAGCGCGCCATGGTTTTGCGGATCAGGAATTTCTCCACATCTTCGAGGCTCATCTCCTCCAGGCCTTGCGTGTGCTCGGACGGGTTCCGCAAGCCGAAGTCGGCGGGTTTGATGAGGCTGCCCTGGCTCATGAGCGCGGCTCGTTCGATGACGTGATCCAGTTCCCGGACATTGCCCGGCCAGGGATGCTGCTGCAAGAGCTGAAGCGCCGCAGGTTCGAATCCCGCCAGGACTTTCTCATATCGCCTCGCGTGTTGGGCGAGAAAATGCGCTGCCAGTGCCGGGATGTCCTCCCGCCGGTCGCGCAAAGACGGGACCTGAATCTCAACCGTATTCAGTCGGAACAGCAGGTCTTGCCTGAATCGGCCGGCCGTTACCTCTTCGCCGAGTCTCGCATTGGTGGCACAGATGAGGCGGGCATCGGCTCGCAGCGTCTTGGACGACCCGACGCGCTCGAATTCCCCGGTCTCGAGGACCCGCAGCAGCGTGGTCTGCAGCTTCAGCGGAATATTGGCGATCTCGTCCAGGAACAGTGTGCCGCCCTGGGCGAGTTCGAACCGCCCGACACGATCCATCTTGGCGTCCGTGAACGCGCCTCGGACGTGCCCGAAGAGTTCGCTCTCGAAAACGCCTTCCGAGAGCCCGCCCATGTTCACTGCGACGAGGCTTTTGCCAGACCGCGGCGAGGCGGCGTGCAAGGCCCGCGCCACGAGCCCTTTGCCTGTCCCATTTTCCCCGGTAATGAGCACATTTGCCTCGGATGGCCCGACGCAGCGAATCAACTCCACTACCGGCCGCATCGCGGGTGAATCGGCAATGAAGGCCGGCGCCGGACCTTGCCTGAGAATCTCGTTTTCGGCTTCGAGGCGTTTGCCCCGGCGCAAGGCGCGCGCCAGCTCCACCTGTGTTCGCAGAATGGCAATGAGCCGTGCGTTATCCCACGGTTTTTGAATGAAATCTCGCGCCCCCGCACGCATGGCGTCCACCGCCAGCTCAACATTGGCCCAGGCGGTCATCACCACCACCGGGAGCGTCGCATCGAGCGCCTGCAGGCGAGCCAGCAGCGCCAGTCCTTCCTGCCCGGAAGTGGTGTCGCAGGCGTAGTTCAGGTCAATCAGCACGGCATCGAACTCGCTGCGCTCGACTGCAGCCAGTGCTTTGGCCGGAGAATTCACTGTCTCGGCCCGGTACCCTTCTGATTTGAGCAGCAGCCGCAGCGCCGAAAGCACGTCTTCCTGGTCGTCAGCCACCAGGATTCGTGCGGTCGCTGAATCTGAGGACTTCATAAGCTGCTTCCGAGCGTTGTGGACGAAGACGTTTCCGACGCGCTCTGCAACGGGAGCTTCTCAGGAAGAATTGCCGATGTCCAGAACTGCGGTGAAACGGCCTGTTGTAACGTCCCGTCATAGTCATATGACAGTCAGCGGCCAAGCTCAGGCTTTAAGGCCAGCCGCATCGAAAGCCCATTTCTCGTTCGTCCGCATCATTTCGTCCCAGGTGACTTCGACGCCTTTGTAGGCGGCGGTGCGGCCGAGGATGGTGGTGAGGTTGCTGCGGACGCTCTGTGCCACGGTCGGGTTCGAGGTGTCGCCTTTGGTGATATTGTCGTAGAAGGTGACCATGTTGCGCTCGACGCCCACCAGGTAGATGTTGTCGGTCTTGCCGTCGAACCGCTCTTCGCGGGCGTGGAGCCAGCAAGGGCCGCCGTAGTTGGTCTCGGCGGTGCCGGTCTCGCCGTGAGCGCGGACCATGATATCATCGAACCCAAAACCGACCTGTTTGGAACTGAAGGTCACGACGAGGTCGTTCGGGAAGAAGAACAGGACGGAGTAATGGTCCCAGCAGTCGCCGAGGAACGGGCGGGAGCGTCCGCCGCGGCCGTAGGCTTTGATGGGGTGGGCGTCGGCGATCCACGTGGCGACATCCAGAGCGTGGATGTTCTGTTCGGTGATGGCATCGCCCGAGAGGACGCGATCAATGCCCCAGGACCGCAGACGCACCTCAGGGTCCTGCGGGGCTTTACGCAGTTGGCTGTCCCGGTCCTCAAACATCAAGCTGGTCTGGTACTCGGCATAGACGGTCACCAGCTTACCGAGTTCGCCATTGTGGATGCGGGAGACGACCTCCTGGTAGGCGGGCATGGCGCGGGTCTGAAAATCAACGAAGAACACCTGCTTCTTGCCGGTGGCCGTCCGCGCGCTTTCGGCAATGGACGCGCAGCCGGGCACATCCACCGCTATCGGCTTGGCGCAATAGACGTGTTTCCCCGCAGCGACCGCGGCGGCTGCCTGCTCCGGATGGAAATATGGCGGGCTTATGATGGCCACGGCGTCGAGCTTCTGCTCGAGCAGGCGCTTGTAGCCAGAGAGCCCGGTGAAGCGGTTTTCCGCCGGGATGTTAAGCTTTTGGCCGGCCTCATCCACGCGGTCCTGGAAGTAATCGGCGAGCGCCACCACGTTGTAGTTGCCGTTCTTGGCGAACAGTTCGGCGATCCAGGCTCCGCGCCCGCCGCAGCCGATGACACCGATGTTGACCTTCGAGTTGGCCTCGGCGCCCCGGACCAGGTCTGGCTTGAGCACCGTGAACCCGAGGGCCGCCGCGCCGGCGCCCGCCAGGAACTTGCGGCGCGTGATGTCCGGGCTGCCGCCCGTGAGCGTGAGATGGGTTTGCGAGAGAGCTGCGGATGGTTCGGTCGAATTCATGACGCCAGATGACGACGAAAAAGGAGCGGTGTCAATTCAAACGGATGTTCTCGAGTCACGTTGACGCCGCTCTACGGCGGATTCCCGCAGGCCGCAAACAAAATGTTCTCGCCTCCCGTCCGCTTTGCTACGCTCCAGCCGTGATGATGACTTGCCCATTTGCGAACGACGAACCGGGCGTTGTTCCCGTGGTTTCAGGCGCTACGAGCCGGGACTGTCCTGCGTCGAAACCTCAATCGCGGAGAACATGGCGAGGTTTTCTTCATGCTGCCGCGGCCAGCGTCGCTCTGGCTTTCGGGCCGGCGACCTCGACGGAAGCCGCGGCGGCGTCAGGCGGCGGTTATCCGCTCAACCCGGCGACTGCCATGTACGAAGCAGCGCCCGGCAAGGCGCTCGATCTCACGGACGAGGTCACGCTCGAAGCCTGGGTGAAGGCGGACCCGATGGACGAGGCCGGGGGGCGCATCCTGGACAAATCCGCTCCGGGCACGCAGCTCGGTTACATGCTCGACACCTGGCCGGGCAACTCACTTCGCTTCCTCAACGTGAAGGGCATGTGCCGGTTCGACGCGAAATTGCCCGCCGACAAGTGGAGCCACGTCGTCGGCGTGTACAGCGCCTCAAAGCAGACTATGAAGCTCTACCTGGACGGGCACGAGGTCGCGAATCTGGGGGGCGACAATTGGCCAAAGACGACTCTCAGCACCGTGCCGCTGTGCGTAGGCGGCGATCCCAGCGGCGGCAATCGCTTCAAAGGCCGCATCCTGCGCGCTGCCGTGTATGGTCGCGCCCTCACGGCGGAAGAAATCTCCCAGCGCGCTGGCGGGGCGGAAGCGAAGCCGCTCGAAGGCGTGCTGGGCGAATGGCTTTTCACTGAGAAGCCTGGCCGGAGGATCGCGCCGGTCGCCGGCCGGCTCGCCCTGCAAGTTGTCCGGGGTGGTGGCAGTTCCAGCGTGCCGACGCCGCCGAAATTCACCGGCGAGTTCACCGGCGAGGCGCAAGCGCCCGAGGAGCCGCTGAGTCTCTGGTATCGCCGGCCCGCGAAGGTTTGGACCGAAGCGCTTGCCATCGGGAGCGGCCGGCTCGGCGCGATGGTTTTCGGCGGGATCAACCACGAGCAGCTCCAGCTCAACGAGGACACGCTTTGGGGCGGCGGCCCCTACGACCCGAACAACGCGGAGGCGCTGACGGCCTTGCCCGAGGCGCGGCGGCTCGTCTTCGAAGGCAAGTATCGGGAGGCCGACCAGCTCGTGAACCAGAAGATGATCGCCAAGCCGCGCGGCCAGATGCCTTACCAGACCGTGGGTGATTTGCTGCTGAGCTTCCCCGAAGTGAACTCCGTGGCCGATTATCGCCGCGACCTGAACCTCGACACGGCCATCAGCCGCGTCAGTTACTCCGCCGGCGGGGTGCAGTTCACCCGCGAACTGTTCGCCAGCCCTGTGGACCAGGTAATCGTCGTGCGCCTGAGCGCAGATAAGCCGGGCCGGATTGCGTTCTCCGCGGGTTTCCGGACGCCACAGCAAGCCTCCGCCACCAATGACGGGCCGGACACGCTCGTGTTGAGCGGCGTCAATGGCACGGCCGACGGCATTGCCGGCGCGCTGAAGTTCCAGGCGCGCGTCAAAGTGATCGCCTCCGGCGGCGAAACCAGCGCGGACGGGGACCAGATTTGCGTCACCGACGCCAATTCCGCTGTGCTGCTCATTGCGGCGGCGACGAGCTACCAGAGCTTCAAGGATGTAAGCGGCGACGCCGAGGCCCGGGCGAGGAATTACCTCGCCGCGGCGAGCCGGAAATCCTTCGAGGCTTTGCGCCAAGCTCACATTGCCGAGCACCAGCGGTTATTCCGCCGGGTTGAGCTGGACCTCGGCGCCACTGACGCGATGAAGCTGCCCACCAACGAGCGCATCAGGAATTTCGGGAGCGGCAACGATCCGCAGCTCGCGGCGCTTTACTTTCAGTTTGGCCGCTACCTGCTCCTGTCCTGCTCGCGGCCCGGTGGACAGCCGGCAAACTTGCAGGGTCTTTGGGCTGATAGCATCAATCCGCCGTGGGGCGGCAAGTACACGATTAACATCAACACCGAAATGAACTACTGGCCGGCCGAGACGTGCAACCTTGGCGAATGCGTCGAGCCGCTGCTGCGGATGGTGCTGGACCTCACCGAAACGGGCGCGCGCACCGCGAAGATGCACTGGGGCGCGGGCGGATGGGTCACGCACCATAACACTGACCTCTGGCGCGCGGCAGCACCCATTGACGGCCCGTGGGGGCACTGGCCCACCGGTGGCGCGTGGCTCTGCCAGAATCTCTGGGAACACTACCTCTTCACCGAGGACCGGGCTTTCCTGGAACGCCTCTACCCGGCGATGAAAGGGGCGGCGCAGTTCTTCCTCGATTCCCTCGTCGAAGAGCCGCAGCACCATTGGCTGGTGACGTGCCCGTCGGCGTCGCCGGAGCACAGCATTCCTTCCGGCGGCAGCATCTGCGCCGGGCCGACGATGGACGAGCAAATCATCCGCGACCTTTTCGGCAATTGCATTCGGGCGTCGGAGATTCTGGGGGTGGACGCGGGTTTTCGCGAGCAGATCACGGCCGCGCGCGCCCGCCTCGCGCCGAGCCAGATCGGCAAAGAAGGCCAGCTCCAGGAATGGCTCGACGATTGGGACATGGAGGCGCCCGACCGCCATCATCGCCACGTCTCGCACCTCTACGGCTTTTTCCCCAGCGCACAGATTTCCCTGCGCGGCACGCCGAAACTGGCGGCGGCGGTGAAACGGTCGCTGGAGATTCGCGGCGACGACGCCACTGGCTGGGCGATTGCGTGGCGGCTTTGCCTGTGGGCACGCCTGGAGGACGCCGAACACACCTACAAGATCCTCACGCTCCTCCTCCGCCCCGACCGCACCTACCCGAACCTGTTCGATGCCCACCCGCCTTTCCAGATTGACGGCAACTTTGGCGGCGCCGCCGGCATCGCTGAGATGCTCCTCCAAAGCCATGCCGGCGAGATGGAACTACTTCCGGCGCTGCCGCAGGCCTGGCCCACCGGCTCGGTGAAAGGCCTGCGCGCCCGCGACAACATCACCGTGGACCTCGCCTGGAAGGATGGGAAGCTGACTTCCTACCGCCTTGCCTCACCGGAGCCAAAGCAGGTGAATATGCGGGTGAACGGGGAGGTGAGAAGGGTGACGACGGAAAGACTGTGAGAGGGCGGGAGAGATGCAGGCGCTGAACCGGCCAGTGTCAGCTTGAGTTCTTGGGATCTCCGTAAGAAACCTACAAGACCGAGGCGCCTTGCTCGAATAATAACACTCCACAAGGCGTCGAATCGTCCGTCCTATGAGAACCGCTCATCTTCGCAAGGCAGGACTGTTGCTTTCAGTAACGGCTATGCTTGTTTGGCTTCGTTCCGAGGCCCAGGAGCGCCGGGCTTTGAGCGCCGCGACCGGCGCGGGAAGCGAGGCCGGTCCAAGCCAACGGGCGCGGGGAACACCGTTCCCGCCTGGCCTGGAGCACTCGGCGGACATTCTCTCGGCCCAGTTCCAGGCGGCGGTGTATGAAGTCCAGGCCCCGGCGGAACAGCTTGGCCGCCTCGACGAGAAAGCCTTGACCAGCCAGGCCGCCACACCTGAGGCCCTGCTCTCCGCGTTGGCCCAGACGGGAAAAGCTCGACTCCTCTACCGCGTCGAGCAACCGGTCAACGTGTTCTCCGCCAGCATCATCGTCGGCGCCAGTGAACCTGTCATTACCGGGACCCGGAAGAGCGTCACTGGTGAGACACTTAACTCGATCAGCTACCAGACTGTGGGTGTCATTGTCCGACTGTCCGCTGAGTCGCCGGCCAAGGACGAGCACGGCACGGCACCGATGGTCACGACCGCCATCAAGCTTTCGGTTCTCAGCCCGGGGGAGAAGGAAATCGCGCCGGACGAAAGAGAGTTGGTGGCCCGGACTGTTTCGCTGGACCGCAGCGAGGCGTTGGAACTGAATCAGCCGCGCGTGCTGCTGACTATCAGCTCGAATGCCTTCAGCAGCTTCCGAACTTCGGGCGAGGGGGGTCGAGGAGGCCAAACACCGGTCACACCTGTCGCGTATGTCATTCGGTATCAATTTGGATCCCCCAATCAAGGCAGCGGGGTCGAGGTGGTCGCGAGTTCCGCGGGAAGCTCGGCCCTTCAGACCGCGCCGGCGGGCACAGCGACAGCCCCGTCCGAGACCGACCGCTCCACCAACGCCCTGACTGCGCAGTTTCAGGCGACCGTCTGCGAACTGGAAGCTGCCACGAACCGTTTGCCGACTCTGGATGCCGGGGCCTTGGCGCGCGCCACCACGCCTGAACTGCTGCTTAACGCCCTGAGCGATGCCGGGAAGTCCAGGGTGCTCTACCGCATTGACCAGCCGGTCAATGTCTTTTCCGACGAAGTTATGATTGGCACAAACAAGCAGGTCATGACATCCACGAGAATGGGGCGCGATGGAAGCCCATTGAATTCCTATGTGGGCCATAACATGGGCATCCGCGTTCGGTTATCCGCCCAGGTACCGCCCAAGGATGCAAAACGAGAAGGCCCCGACGTCACGGTCTCCTTCAACGTCTCCGCCGATGCACCCAGCAACACCGAGCTTGGGTTGGGCCAGACGGCCAGGTCTTTCCCTATGATTGCCTTCGAGCACAATGAGCCCCTGGATTTGGGCCGACCGCGCCTTGTGCTTGCCATGGGTTTGCCGACGGCTGACGACCGGACCAAGCCTTTCGTGTACGTGATTCAGTATCAGTTCGACCCGGCGAAGACCCGCTAAGGCGGATTTGCGCGTGCAACTGGGTCTCCGTGCGCGTTATTTGCTCCTCCAGCAGCATCAACGCCTCTAATGCCAATCCGCCGCTGCTTCCCGGCGACCGAAGCAGCGCAGAGGCGTCTTCGGGAATCTCTAATAACCCTTCGGTTGAAGATGTCCAAGACGGTGCGGATCCCCGCCCGCCTCCCAACAGGCTTCAACGATCTCCGGCAGGTGGCCGGCAGGTGGCCGAAATTCGCCGCTGACAACGGGTGTCACTCTGCTAAATTAACCACAAGATGAAATCGGGCCTGCCATTGAGCTATCCGCCGGAAGTGCCGATCTGGGTTGATCCGGAGCGCCTCAGCGGGGCGCCTTGCTTTAAGGGCACACGTGTGCCGGTGGACAGCTTGTTCACCAATCTTGAAAGCGGCCTCAGCCTGGACGAGTACCTGGATTGTTTTCCAGACGTCACGCGGGAGCAGGCGGTGGCCGTGCTCGAATACGCCCAGAAACTGACGCTCCTGCCCGCAGCGTGAAGATTCTGCTCGACGCGTGCGCACCCCGTCCGTTGCGCAAGCTCCTGCCGGGCCACTCTGTCGGCACGGCACAGGAGATGGGCTGGGGCGGATTGAAGAACGGCGATCTGCTCCGGGAAGCAGAAAGGCAATCTCGGAGACGTGGAGCAGCTTTGGCTGGTATCTGTCGGCGCCGGAGCATCGGCCCGGCTGGATGCGCGTTGACCGCTTATTGGGTGAGCACGGCGAGAACCACTCGGGAGAACTCCACCGCTAGACCGCCGAGCAAAGAGCCAAGCGCGTCCTCTCCGAGGAGCTTTCCCGCCGGGGCTGGACGGAGTCCGATTTGGCAGTTCGCCGACGCAGCGACCTGGGCAAGCTGGCCATCGCTGTCCGGCTAAGGAACCAAACCACTTTGCCGGTCAAGTGGATTGCGGCGCGAGTGCAAATTGGCACGGCCAAAGGGGCTAAGTCCGTGCTCCATCGCTCGGGCCGTGGACAACACCAACACAAACCCACGCGGGCCGTCGAGCCTTGCGCACAACTGGAATTCCAATCTACGGTTTTCCCCGGTTTGACTCTTTTCCCCTTTTCCCGAAGGTTCCGGCTCAGGCCCGTCGGGCCAAGGGCTTTATTGCTGGAGGCGAAAGAAGGCGTGTGCGCCGTTGATCGGCAGAGTCACACTGAAAAAGGCACCTTGATTCGAAATGGTGTTGGTCAGCGGCGACCACACCACGGGAGGGGCCAAGTTGGAGCTGCTATAAACACGGTAGCCGGTGGCAAAAGCAGGCCATGAGAGCAATGCGTTTCCGCCAGACAGAACCAAGGACATCTCGGGCCGCGAGACGGGTTCGAGGCTGATAGCCAAGTTGTCCACGAGGTGTCTTACCACACCGTCGCCTCCGCTGCCTTCGCCTTCCCCAACGAGCGAGATGTAGTTTTGCGTGAACCCATTTGTTCTGACAAACGAGAAAAACGGAGCCGGATTTCCGTCAACAAACGCGTTGACGATGACTGGGGAGGTTCCTGAGAAAGGATTGCCGTAGGTGGTCTCGGTGAGCGTGATGCGAATATGATGGAAAAGGTTATCCGCGTTTGGAGCGAAAGTATTGGTGCCCACATCCTGACCAGCGTTGAACGCTTGATATTGTCTGTTGCCTCGGAACAGAATCCCCATTCCGTCAACAAACTGAGGAAACGAGTTTCGCGAGGCGGAGGACGATCCGAACGTCACCGCTACCCAGGATGTTTCGGTCTCATTGAAGCCGGGGTATATCTGAACTGGATTCACGTCGAACTCGATGACGCTGCTCGACCCGAGGCCCGGCGATTCGATAAACTCGTGATCCAATGAAACGGCCCCGCCCATCCCTGCGGCTCGTCCCGCCAACAGCAACTCGACCGGAGAAGTAGGGTTCCCGACTTGTGAAAACGTTGGCTCAAGTCCCTTCGTGTAAGTCACGGGAGCCAAAATTCCCGTCTGTCTTTGGGCAAGTTGGAAGTCAACGTCGAGGGTGTTCGTGTTAAGCGCGGTAAGATTGAAGTTGTCCTGGAGCAAAATCGTCCGGTTGGGCGCGGACTCGATGGCATATAGCTAGGCAATCTCGTTTGTGGCGAGGGCTCGATTGTAAATACGAATGTCGTCAAGCGAACCGTCTAGATAGTCGTTGTTCCAGTCGGGTGCGTGAGTAGATACTCCCATTCGCAGCAAATAGTTGTTTGTGAAGGTGTTGTAACCACCGATATTCTCTTGAGCGATTGCCGCGCCATTGACGAACAAAGTCACATTTCCCTTCCCGTCATAGGTATCGGCGACAAAGTAAAACGTGCTAAAATCAAAATCATAAGGAGCGCTTACGTCATTGAATGATCCCCACGAGTAAAGGTTCTGCCCATTGTTCACCGCGTAAAAGTTCGCCCACAACCCAAACGCCGCCCCGGTGCAATCCCCGGCGTTGTTATCTCCATACACCCAGGATGCAACGGATTCCTCGCTCGTTGTGGAAGAAGCGTTCAGCTTTATCCAGCCGGAAATTGTTCTCGCGGAGTTGGCCAGTGGAAAATTTGTTACTATGGCGTAAACGTAGCTGCCTGAATTAAACGAATACGCGGAGTTCGCAACTCCAAGATGGTTGGATGTCAAAGTAGGCCCGCCGGATATCGATGTTGCCGGGACGAAGATTCCATTATTTCCGTTCCCGCTCGCATCATTCGCATTCCCGTTGAATGGGTAATACGCCACGAGGCCGTTGGTGAGAAACGATTGGGCTTGGACCTGAACTGCCAGAGCCATTGTGATGCTGAGAATTCCGAGTAATGCTTTTGTTGTTTTCATAGTCGCATTCATTTCGTGGGGAAGCCAACATGTCCTTTCCCATCCCGCCAAGCAACGAGCCTGACCAGCATTGGGCACTTGTCCCCGGCAACCATACAAACTTCTACCACGCTTCCATCGTTGAACCTTCTGCCCAATGATTGCAAGCAGAATCAAGAAAACAAACTAGTCGTTACCGACATGGCGGCTTTTCGTGGGTTTTGCTCTTTGGGCGGCGATGCTGGCTATTCAGAAGCACCGCCGCCTTTTGGGTGAGGCAATTCGTGCCGCACGCAAAGAGGCCGGATTCAGTCAGGAGAAGTTGGCAGAGAAAGCCGACTTGTCCACGGTATTTATTAGCCGGATTGAAAGAGGGAAGGAATCCCCCACGGTGGATAATCTGGTGAAAGTCGCGAGGGCTTTGGGCGTTCGGGTGCGGAAGTTGGTTACCGGATTTTGATGTGAGAGGGGTCAGCCATAGCATGGTTCATGTGGGTCGGGTCGTTGGTGGTTCCGGGCTTGATCTGGGGAGCCGGCAGGCGCATAGCTCTGGCCGATGCCACGGCAATTGCGCATCGAATATCCTGGGGCTCTTTACCACGTCATGAGCCGGGGTGACCGGCGTGAGGATATCTTCCTGGACGACGTTGACGGGCAGGATTTCCTGAAGACGCTGGCCGAGGCGTGTCAGAAGACCGACTGGCACTCCGGGGCGTTGCACCTGGAGAGTGCGGAAGCCAAAGCCGAGCGTATCATCTCCGAAGAACTGGGGCGGCGGGGCCTGCGGATCGGTGCTGCGGGCGGACTTCGATCCCGAGCGCAGTGATGTGGATGTGCTGGCGGAGTTTGAGCCGGGGGCGCTGAAAGGCGTCGGCTTTCGGTACTTTGGCTACGGTGAGGAGTTGGCGGCGATACTTGGTCGCAAGGTGGATTTTTGCTCGCGTCTCAATCAGTACATTGAGGCGTCCGTCCGCCGGGAAGCGGTCCCAATTTATGAGCGCGCATGACTCGCAGGCGACGTTGAGGCAGGTGCAAGATGCCGCACGGCACGGCGAGAGTCCGAAGGCCGAAGGCTGAAGGCTGGAGTCTGAATTGGCTTGCTGAGTGGTCGGCGGGGGCGTTATATTCAAATAGAACATTGAGCCAGCCACTGCGGATGGCAAGAAAGGACAACATGAGCGAGACATTCGGAGAGTTTTTGAAGCGGAAGCGCCTGGGGGTTGATGTCAGCCTTCGCGAGTTTGCGGGGAAGGTGGGCATGCAGCCCTCGAACTACTGCAACGTCGAGAGCGACGTGCTCCGGCCCCCGCCTCCGGAGGGCCTGGCACGGATCGCCGCCGCCCTGGGTTTGAAGAAGGGAACGCCCGATTATGCCAGATTCTACGACCTAGCCGCGGAGCGCCGGGACGAGATTCCGGCGGACGTGGAGCGGATCGTGAAGGAAAACGAACTCATCCCCGCGATGCTGCGTACCGTCGAGGATGAGAAAGTGACCAAGGAGCAATTGCGCGGCATCATGGAGGACCTCAGAAGTGGGCGATACAAGAAGGCCAGCCGTTAAGGTCAGGGACTATCGGCTCTACGAATTGGAACGGATTGCGGCGGCCGCCCTCCAGGGGGCAGAGCGTCGCCTCAAAGGCCGGCGCGTGGACATCGAGCGGCTGGTTCTGGAAAAGTTCCAACTCAAGATTGAAACCTTTGCCGACCTCCGGCGGCGCTGGGACACCTATGCCTTCATTGACACGACCGGCGCAGTGATCTTCATAGACGCTGATCTCATGAACGAGGCTCGACTGGAGAAGAAGTACCGGTTCACTCTGGCGGAGGAACTGGGGCATTTCCTCATCCACCGGCACCTGTTCGCCAACTGCCGCACTGTCGAGGGGCGCTTGAGAATCGAAGAAATGCTGGACGAGCGGACACGCGCCTACATGGAAAGCAACGCAAAAGCCCTGGCCTCCGCAATCCTCATGCCCAAAGTCACCGTTGAACCGCTGGTCGAATCGCTCGCTGGCGAACTGACAGATCCCGAGGGGCACATCCGGGTGGATCAACTGGTGTCCGCGCTGGCCGGGGAGTACGATGTGAATTTCCAGGCGGCGAAACGCCGCATGATCAATCTGGGATATCGGCAGCGGTTAAATCTCGACCTGCAGTAACCGGGCAGCGAAACGATGCCTTATACGAAGAAAAGCTGAAAGCTGAAAGCAGAAATCGGAGGGCAGAGGAAAGAGGTCGGGGAACGGAGGACGGAGGGCGAAGGGCAGTGGCCGGTTACGCACTCCAAGACGCTGGCGCGTTTTTCGGGGCCTTATTTCTTCCGCAAGGTCTTGGAGTGCGGCTGTCTTCTGCCGCTTTCATATCGCTTGTCACTGCAAACAATCACTAGCTTGTGTCCTTCCAGCCGCCCCGCGGGTGGGGTGCTCACTATTGAGACTTTAGGCGCGGATGGCGATTCCTTCGCCCTGCCGCGCCGACGCGCCGACTGGGCCTCGAAAATGTTATTGACAACCTCTGCTGGATGTGGTATGAGTCACGCGTAAATCGCTTATGAGAGTTTCGGAGATTCCGAAATCGGGCAAGTGCGGGAACCGAGTTTGGCAGCGCAATCGCTATTGCCAATACTCGTATGCCGCCTTTGTCCCGTTTAATCCTCGCACGCCCGCCCAGGTGGCGGTCCGCGGGGTTTTCGGCGCCGTCTCCGCCCGTTGGCGCACGCTTGCCGAGGAGCAGCGCGTTATTTGGTGCGCCGTGGCCAGGCGCAAGAAGTCCCGGCCGCGGCTGCGTCAATGCGGTCCCCTGACCGGTTTCCTTTACTTTGTGAAGATCAACGTGGCCCTGGCCTACCGGGGTTTGGCTCAGGTTGACCTGCCGCCGGAGCATTGCGAGACGGCCCAGCGGATCGTTTTAAGCCTCAACTACACCGGGAGGTTCGATCAACTGCCCGTCGGCCCCACGCTGTTTCTGCGCGCCAACCAGCTCATTGGCGGTTGGGACAACGCCGCGCGCCAGTTCGCGGTCAGCGCGCCAGCCCCAAGCGGCTGACCGCCGAGTTCTTAATTCCTGCGCCGGACTTCCTCTTGGCCTCCGCGAGGGGTGCGTGAGCTTTGCCCTTCTCCCTCTGGCGACCCGTGTTTTCTTCGTTCATCCTTCTTCCTTCTGCCTTTCCCCAGCAAATCGCGGCCTAAGAAGCCCGCAATTTCCACTATCCGGCGGGCTGGCTTGGCCCAAGCGCGCGACAAGCCTGTTGCTAGCGTGTTGATCCGGTAGTGATAGGCAAGCACTCCGGTATCTTAGAGGGGTCCCCTCAGTGGCTTCCCGCAGATTTGCAAGGGCCTCTTCCTCCGTGTGGTTTTGGCTGGCAGTGCCGATTTCGGGGCATTCGGCCACGAGCCAGTCGGTCTCCGAGTCGGGATAGATGATGGCCAGTCAAGGGTCAGAACATGCTTGCGAATAATGTGAAGGGTAATACATTTTGGGTATGACAAGCGCACTACAGGCTGTGACTGTGAAAATACCGTTGTCCGATCTGAGACCCATCCCGGAGGCCAATCGGAGTGAGTTCATCCGTTCAGCGGTTTCCGAGAAGCTGGCACGCCGGCCGCCTTCCGAATGGAAGCCTAAGACGGCAACGGGGCGGAAGCTTCTGGCGCTGCGTGAGAAGTTCATCCGATCTGGCGGCGAGCTGCTGGACAGCGAAGGCATTGCTAATGAACTGAAGCAAAGGCGTGGGGGACTGGCGTGACCAAGACCTTCCTGGATTCAGGCGTGCTGCTAACGGCCTGGCGCGGCAAGGAATGTTGTGAGCAGGCGTTGGCGGTGATGGAAGACGGGAGCCGTGAGTTTTGCACGGCTCAACTCGTCAAACTGGAGTTGCTGCGCAAGCCGGCTTTCTTCAGGCAAAAGTTAGAGACTGAGTTTTACTGACTGGTCTTTAGGATAGATGACATTTAAGTAGACAAGGCATAGCCGGTCGGTCTATAAGGTGGGCATGGCGAAAATTGACGGTCGTACACTGGATCACAAGGCGCTGGAACATATCCG